>Ga0182024_10001640_pt1 | contig 56974 bp, 48 predicted proteins | sample P32metaG_FD_120480 | JGI IMG/M metagenome (GOLD analysis project Ga0182024, IMG submission 120480) | Permafrost microbial communities from Stordalen Mire, Sweden - P3-2 metaG (Illumina Assembly) | ecosystem: Environmental > Terrestrial > Soil > Wetlands > Permafrost | place: Sweden: Stordalen...
CGAGCCCAGCCTGCCGGTCGCCGCATCCCGCTCGAAGAGCGGGAAATCGAGCACCCACAGGAACTCGCGCGCGGATTCGCGGATGAGGGACAACCGGCGTGCCGCCTCGTGCCGCACGCGATCGAGCGCCGGGCTCGACACGCGGTCCGGCCCCGCCACGAAGAGCGCCAGATCGCCGTCGGCCAGCGCAAGACCCGCGGCCGCGTCGGCTCCGAGAAACTTGACTGCAGGGCCTTCGACCACGGCGCCGTTACGCTTGAAGCGGATCAAGCCGCCCGCGCCAGCACCCTTGGCGATCTCCTCCAGCTCGTCCACCTGCTTGCGCGAAAATCCCGCGGCACCGGGAAGTCGCAGGCCGCGCACACGGCCTCCGCTTCCGATGGCGCTCCGTGCAATGCCGAACTCGCTCTCGCGGAAGACATCACTCGCATCGAACAGCTCGAGCCCGAAGCGCAGATCCGGCCGGTCGGTGCCGTACCGCTCCATCGCGTCGGCGTACGTCACGCGGCGAAACTCCGCCGGCGCGCTGGCGCCGCTCTCGGCGAACAGCTCACGCACGAGCCCTTCGGAGACGGACATGATGTCCTGGCGCTGGACGAACGCCGCTTCGATATCGATCTGCGTAAACTCGGGTTGCCGGTCGGCCCGCAGATCCTCGTCGCGAAAGCATCGGGCGATCTGGAAATACCGATCGTAGCCCGCGATCATCAGCAACTGTTTGTACAGCTGTGGCGACTGCGGGAGCGCGTAGAACTCGCCGGCATGCACCCGGCTCGGCACGATGTAGTCCCGGGCGCCCTCGGGTGTGGGCTTGGTGAGGATCGGCGTCTCGATTTCGAGAAACCCGTGGTCGCTGAGATGCCGCCGGGTCGTCTGCATGAGCCGGTGGCGCAACTCGAGATTGGCGTGCAGCTCCGGGCGGCGCAGGTCGAGGTGGCGGTGGCGCAGGCGGAGCTCCTCGGCCGGGAGCTGCTCGCCTTTACCGCGCGCGACGGGAATCGCCGGCGTGACGGACGGACCGGCCAGTTGCAAGTCCGTCGCGCGCACCTCGACATCGCCGGTCGGCAATTCCGGGTTCCTGGCCTCCGCCGGCCGCGCGGCGATCTCGCCCTCGACGAGGACGACGCTCTCGACGCCGATGTCCCCAGCGCGGCGCAACACATCGCTCGGCGTCCATCGCGGATCGAACGACACCTGCACGATCCCGGCGCGATCACGCAGGTCGATGAACACGATCCCGCCGAGATCGCGCGTCCGGTGCACCCATCCGCCCAACCGAACCTTCGTGCCTGCATCGGCCGCGCGAACCGAGCCGCACAGCCGCGACCGCAGCGAGGTCGCCAGCACGGAACTGTCCGTCGCTCCGCGCGTCACGCCCGCACCAACCGATTACTGTTCATTGAGTTGTCGCGCAATCTAACCCAACCGGATGCCACCCGGTAGGCGCGCCGCCTGCGAAGCGGCAAGACATTCTGGCGCGTAAATGATTGCTTCATAAGGCTTTGCGTGACTGACCTCTCGTACCCTGTAAAGCACGATCGCGAGAACCTGCTCGACGTGCCTGCCGCAGATGCGCTCACGCGGTTGCGATCATTCGCGACCGCGCATGGAGTCGCTGCGTATCGCGGTAATCAAGCGGCGCGACGCTTGTGGACAACTCCCGTGCAGAGCTTCGCGGAAATCGCGGAGCTGCCCGCGGCGTTTCGCGCACAACTCGACGCGGCATTCGCGCTGCCCAGGCTCGCGCTGGTGACGCGCCAGGAATCGGCCGACGGCACGCAGAAGTTTCTGTTCCGCCTCCCGGATGGGGAAGCTGTCGAGACGGTCACGATCCCGGACGGCAATCGCCTGACCGCCTGCATCTCGTCGCAGGCGGGGTGTGCGCTGCAGTGCGCTTTTTGCGCCACGGGAGCCATGGGGTTCGCGCGCAATCTCGCGGCGTGGGAGATCGCCGGACAGGTTCGCGAGCTGATGCTGCTCGATCCCCCGCTCCGCCCGACCAACGTCGTGTTCATGGGCATGGGCGAGCCACTGATGAATTGGCGCAACGTCGACATCGCGCTCAGCCTTCTCAACGACCCGGCGGCCATCGGCATCGGTGCGCGGCACATCACGGTGTCGACCGTGGGCGTGCTTCCGGGCATCGAGGCGTTGGCGGCTCGGCCGGAACAGTTCCGGTTGGCGATTTCCGTCCATGCTCCGCTCGACGAGCTCCGGCAAAAGCTGATGCCCATCAATACGAAGTTCCCGCTGGCGGACGTGATCGCGGCCGCGCGGACATTCGTCCGGCGGGTCACCTTCGAATACGTGCTTCTGGGCGGTGTCAACGACACACCGGATCACGCGGTGCGGCTCGCCGCGCTGGCCGCGCAATGCGGCGCATTCGTCAACCTGATCCCGCTCCATCCCGGCGGAAGCCGCGGGTTCAGCGCCAGCACTCCCGCCGCAACCGCCGTGTTCGCGCGGACCCTTCGCGCGCGATCGGTCGAGGTCGCCGTCCGGAAGAGCCGCGGTCTCGATATCAGCGCAGCGTGCGGACAGCTACGGGTAGAACGGCTGGGCCGGCGGCCGCCAGCCCGTTCCCACGAGGACGCTGACGTCCACGTAGCGTGATGAATCGGGGTGCGATTCCACTCGCGCCCCTCCCAACCCCTGCGCCACGAGCTGGGCGTACGCCGGGTGCCCCGAGCGATCGATCACCAGCGTCGTGTCCCGAGTCGCCGGCGATGTCCCGAACGCCACGACGTCGAACCCGTGATCGCGAAGGTAGAGCGTGGCGCGCCGGCCCAGCCCGTGCAGGCGCGTGGCGTTCAATACCTCGACTTTGATACGGACACCGGCCGGTGCGTGCACATCGCTTCCCTGGAAACGCGGACCGGCCGCCACCGGAAACGGCGCCGCCGATCGGTGCCGGTGCGCGATGATCGCCCCGGCCAGCACTCCGCCGGTGACGACGAGCACCGCCGCCGCCAACAGCATCCGTCGCGATGGGGGCCGGGCACCGGCGTCGCGCGCGCCGAATGCCTCGCCGCTCATCGGACCGAGTTCCAGAGCGCGACCGTGCGGGGCGCCAGCGCCTTCCCCGCTCCGACTGCCCACTGCACGCGCATCTGCACCACCTCGCGGAAGACGCCATCGAAATCCAGCGGGACCCGCCTGGCCAATGCTGCGCGATCCTCCCGCGCGAATCCCCGGCCCGGCTCCAGGAAATCCGCCATGTAGAGCGCGCGCCCTGTCGCGCCCCACCCGACGGAGCCGACCGTGTGCCAGCGAATCGCATCGAGCACGCCGTCGCGGCGTTCCCCATCGGCGGCCAGCCGCGCCGCAGCCGCAGGCCCGTGCAGAAACGCTGGGTCCGGAGGTATCTCGGCACTATCCCCCGCACCAGCCACGGGGTCGTCAGCGAGAATGGCGCGCAATGCGTGCTCAGGAGCGTCCCGCAACGCGTCGTGCCACATGGCGGCATCATGCCACGCCTGGCGCTCCGCGGGTGAAACGGCGAGCTGAGCGGCCCACGTTCCGATCAGGGTGACAACACGCGCGATGTGCGCGCGACGGGCAGTCGTCGCGACCGCCCATGGCGGCAGCGAGAGTGACGCCACTGTGCCGCCCGGCGAAACCGGATCGCTCGAGGCGGATCCGGGCGTGTTCGTGACAGGACCGGTCATCGCGACGTGTCGCTTGGGGCAAATAGTGCGTTGTCGATGAGCCGAGTGTGCCCGACGCGGGCCGCCACCATTGCCACGGTGCCCGGAACGACGTCCGATACCGGCTCCAATCGCTCCGGCTCGGCAATCGCGAGATAGTCGGCCGTGACGCCGGATTCGCGCGATAATACCTCGTGCCCGAGCGCGATCAGAGCCGTCGCATCGGTCGTCTGGTGCTCGGTCCACGCGCGCACCATCGCATCGAGCGCGTGGGGCACGGCCAGCGCGCGGGCGCGCTCTGCCTCCGAGAGGTACGCGTTGCGGCTCGACAGGGCGAGCCCGTCCGCTCCGCGCACGGTGGGGACGGCGACGATGTCCACCGGCATGTTCAGATCGCGCACCATCGCGCGAATGAGCGTGAGCTGTTGCAGGTCCTTGCGCCCGAACGCCGCCAGATCCGGCTGGACGATGTGGAACAGCTTGGCGACCACGGTGAGTACGCCCGCGAAATGACCTGGGCGGATCGCTCCTTCCCATCGTCCATCCAACGCCAACTCCCCAGGCTGTGGCGCGATGGGAGTGACTCCGACCACAGGAGGCGACGGATACATGTCGGCGGCAGAGGGCGCAAACACGATGTCCACGTCGTGCGCGGCGGCCAGCGCTGCGTCGCTGTCGAGCGTACGCGGATACGCAGCGAGGTCTTCGCTCGGCCCGAACTGGAGCGGATTCACGAAGATGCTCATGACCACGCATCCGGCGCGCGGCCGTAGCGCATCCACGAGTGCGAGGTGCCCGGCGTGCAGGGCGCCCATCGTGGGCACGAATCCAACGACGTCGCCACGCGCCCGCGCGGCACGTAGCACGGACCGGAGTTGCGCGATGGAGGTGACGATCCGCACGGTGCGTCTCTCAGTCAGAAACTGTGGCTGGCATCGGGATACGTGCCGGCTCGCACGTCTTCGCCAAATGCCCGCACCGCGCCCCGCACCTCACCGGCCATCGCCGCGTATCGCTTGAGAAACTTCGGGGCGAAGGTGTCGTTCAGTCCGAGCAGGTCGTGGAGGACGAGCACCTGCCCCGAGCAGTGCGGACCCGCTCCGATCCCGATCGTCGGGATGGAGAGGCGGCCGGTGATCGTCTCCGCGACCGCGGCCGGCACAAGCTCGAGTACGATCGCGAACGCTCCGGCCTCCTCGAGACGGCGCGCGTCGTCCAGCAGCCGGGCGCCGGCGGCAGTCCCCCGCCCCTGGACGCGCGGGCCACCCAGCGCGTGCTCCGATTGCGGGGTGAATCCCAGGTGGCCCATCACGGGAACGCCGAGGCCGACGACCGCGCGGACCGTGTTGGCGATTGATGCCGATCCGCCTTCGAGTTTGACGGCTTGCGCGCCAGTCTCCTGGATGACACGGCCGCAGTTGAGAAGCGCACGCTCCTCGGTCACCTGATACGTGAGGAACGGCATGTCCACGATCACCAGCGCATCAGGTGCGCCGCGCCGCACGGCGGCGCCGTGATAGATCATGTGGTCGAGCGTCACGGGCAGCGTCGTGGCGTGGCCGCCGATCACGCTACCGAGCGAGTCGCCCACCAGCAGCGCGTCGGCGCCGCCCTCCTGCACCAGCCGCGCGAACGTCGCATCGTACGCGGTCACCACCACGAGCCGCTCTCCGCGTGCAGCTTTGTTGCAGAAATCGGCGATGGTCGGCCGGCGATTGGGCGCGGTCCGCGGCGGAGCAGCAGACTCACCCGAGGGTGCGGGCCGCACTCGGCGCGATTTCCTCGCGGCGCTCACGGCCGCCCCGTCGCGGCAGGAACGATGCGCCCGGCCGCCTGCGCCATTTCCCGCCGCCAGAATTCCCGGTTGGGCAACTCCGGATGCGGCACGACCAGATCGGGCTCCGCGATCAGCCGTCCGCCGTAGCACACGATGTCCAGGTCGAGCGTGCGCGCACCCCACCGCTCGAGGCGAACGCGGCCCTGGCTGCGTTCGATATCATGCAGGTGGCGCAGCAGTGGCAGCGGCTCGATCGATGTGTGCATCGCAACTACCTGGTTGAGATACGGCCGCTGCCCAGCCGGACCGATTGGCGCGGTCTCTTCGATGTCGGATACGGCGATGATGCTGGTGCCCGGCAGTACGCCCAGTGCCCGCCGGGCTGCGGCAAGGTGTGCGTCGCGGTCCCCGAGATTGGACCCCAGCGCGATATATACCGTGTCGCCCGTGCAGAGGGCGGCCACCTCAGTCATCGCGCCGTCGCTCCAGCACGACTTCGGCGTACGCCAGAGGACCGGGAAGCATGACGTGCGGCTTCCGGACCGCCACCCGGACGCTGCCGACGCCTGGCACGCTGAGCGCGTCCTGTGCAATGCGTTCGGCCATCTGTTCGAGATAGGGAACGTGGCCGGTCGCGGCCGCGCGCTGCACCAGGTCGTACAAGGTCCGGTAGTCGATCACGGACCCCTTTCGTGGCTGGCCGCCCCGCCACACCGTCAGGTCGATCTCGATCGGCTGTGGTAGCGTCGCCTCGTGCGCCAGCACGCCGACCCGGGCATGAAACCGCATGCCTTGCAGCGTGACGGCCTCGCGGGTGCGCACCCGCGGGAACGTAAAGGCCCAGCAGCGCTTGTTCAACTTCGCGAGACGATGCCGGCACCCGATGGGGGCGCTTCGTCCCGCGACCAGCCGTCAGCGCGTGGTCGTGATCCGGCGGGTGAGGTCCCCGAGGTAGCCAGCCACGCTCTGCAGCTCGTGGGTGGCGCTTTCCAGGCCCGCGAGGGCGACGGCCTGTTCCTTGGCGGATGCCGTCACGGCTTCAGCGCCCGACCGGTTGCGGTCGGAGATGCTCGCGATGCGGCCCACCCGATCCTGCAGCCGGGCACATTCCTGCTCCTGATCCCGGGAGACTTGCGCGATGCGCCGGGTGTGGGTGGCGCTCTCGGCTGTCGCCTCCAGGATGACATCGAGCGCGCGGAGGGCGGCAGCAGACAACCCTTCGGCGTCGCCAACAATGGCTCGTCCGCGTTCCATCTGCTCCGAGATACGGCGGGTTTCTTCCTCGAAGCCGAAGATGATGTCGGCCGCCCGGGCCGACGCGCGAGAACTCTGCTCCGCCAGCTTGCGCACCTCGTCGGCAACCACGGCGAAGCCCCGGCCCTCGGCGCCCGCGCGCGCCGCTTCGATCGCCGCGTTGAGGGCGAGCAGGTCTGTCTGCTCGGCCACCTCCTTGATGACGGCAATGAACTCCGTGACTTCGGCAGCGGTGCGCGTGAGTTGATCGACCTGGATGGAACTCTCGCCGACGAAGCCCTTGGCGCTCACCAGACGATCGATGGCCGCGGCAATCGTGCCGCGATGTTCCGTGGCGACGTCCGTCGCCCGCCGGCTGGCGGCGGCCGCGGCGCTGCCGTCGCGTACGACACTCGTCGTGGCTTCGTGCAGCACGCGGGTGACTTCCAGGCTTCGGGCGAGCTGGTCGGTCTCCTCCACGATCCCGCGGGAGATCTCGGCCACCGTGCGCGCCACACTTTCCCCGCCGCCGCGCAGTGTCCGTGCCGAGCGGCCGAGAGTCTCGACCTGGCCTCCCATGCGCGCGACGGCATCCAGGAGCGGCCGCCGGAGCTCGTAGATATGCAGCGTGGTGGCGAGCTGATTGGCCACCCGTTGGACGAGCGCGAGCTGCTTGACGCCATAGGCGGCGCGCTTGTGATGCTCGACTTCGAACAACCCGACGTTGCGGTCGCCGAAGCGGAGTGGCGCCACGACGGCGCTCCGCGCCTCCGGCCTGGGAGACTCGATGCGGCGGTCGCGCAATGCGTCGATCACCACGACCGGCCGGCCCGACTCCAGCGCGAGCTTGCGCAGGAGAGCGTGATTCTCACCGAGTTTCTTGCCGCCCGGCTGGTCGCCCGTTGCTTCCACGCGCCGGCCGTCCTCGGTCGCATCGCTCGACCGATACACGAGCCGCAGATCGTCCTGCTGCACCTGCCAGATGCGGAAATCCGTCCAATCCACGAGCCGGTGCGCCAACCGCTCGATCAGCGCACACGCCTCGACCAGGGAGACGTCCGCGGTGACGACGTCTTCCATGGCATGGATGATGTTCTGCTCCTCCGCGGCAATCGACTCCTCGAGGATCCGCTTGAGCACGTATCCCGCGGCGAACACGATGAGCAGGATCGGCCAGGCGCCCCACCCATAGGTGGCGATCGCGATAGTCGCGGCACACGCCGCCGCGGTCGCGGCCCCAGAGGTGACGAGCTCGTATCGCAGGATGAGCGCGCGCTCGTCCGGCATGAGCTTGTCCCGGACGAGAAGGCTGAAGTAGAGCAGCGCGCGGCTGAGCGTGAAATAGGCGACCACGAAGACCGCCACGGCGAACGCGGCATCCGCCCCCAGTTCCGTCGTCCCGCTGAAATGCATCGCGGCCGCAAACAGCCCATAGGCTGCCGCGAGGGCGATCGTCTCGCGCCCGGAGTTGATCCAGGCGAATTCCGTCGTCTTCCGCAGCACGAACACGTCGGCGATGAAGACACCGAGGTAGAGGGCCGCGAACGTAACCGGTGCGCCGCACACGAGTGCGCCGGTGAGCGCGACGGCTCCCACCAGGTTGAGTGCGGAGTATTTCGTGAGCGGGATTTGCGCCGAGCGCAGCACAACCGTTGCCAGGCCCAGCACGAGCAGCGACGCCGGCTCTGACACCCACCGATGGTCAGCGACGAGCGCGGCGATGAGCACCGCCGACCCAACGACGCCGAGCGCGCGGGTATAGCGGTGGAGAAGGTCACTCACGGGCGAAGCGCTCCGGCACGCATGCGCGTGCGGTCACTGGCTCGCATCGAGTCCACCACGAATGCCAGCAGTGAAGGCGACCGCTTCGTCGACGCTGCGGCCCGCCGCCTCGACCAGCGCACTGCCCACCACCACGCCGTCGGCGACCCGCCCGACCGACGCAGCGTGCTCCGGGCGCGCGATGCCGAATCCCACGCAGATGGGAAGCGTGGTCGCCGCTCGCAGGCGCGCGACCGTGGCCGGCAGGTCGGGCGGCAGCTCGGCGCGCGCACCGGTCACGCCGAGGCGACTGATGAGGTAGACGAATCCGCTCCCGTGGCGTGCGATGTCCGACATCCGGTCGCTCGGCGTCGTCGGCGCGACGAGGCGGATGAACGCGAGATGACTCTCGCCCAGCCACGCTTCGCGCTGCGGATCGGCACCCACCGGGAGATCGGTCACCAGGACCCCGCTCGCGCCCGCGTCCGCGGCCCGGCGCAGCGCGTCGGGCCCGGCGGCCAGCAGCGGATTGAGGTAGCTGAAGATGATGACCGGGACAGAGACGCCGGCGCGCGAGATGAGCGCCAGCGCCCGGTCGAAGGTCATACCCTGCGCGAGTGCCTGCTGTGAGCTGGCCTGGATGACGGGGCCGTCAGCCAAGGGATCGGAAAACGGGATACCGACTTCGATGAGATCGGCGCCGGCGCCGGCGACGCCGCGCAGCAGATCGATGCTCCGCGCCTCATCAGGATGGCCCGCGGTCAGGTAGCACACGAGCGCCCGGCGGTTCCGGGCCCGCAGATCGGCGAAGCATTGGGTGATCGGGTTCAGCATCATACGAACATCATACGAAATAGTCCGCGACGCGAATGCCGTAGCGCGCCGCGTCGGCGGTCTTGATGATCGTGCGGGCCCAGACGCCGCCGTCGAGCTGCGTCGCCAGATCTGCCAGCTCGCCCGGGAACAGGACGTTGCCCTGCCGATCCGAGACGATGCGGACGATCGGGCGGGAGATGAGGTCCGGATTGGGATTGGTCGCGTGCACGATTCCCAACTCGAAGGTATCGAGGACGACGACCGTGCCCACCGGGTAGAGTCCGAGCAGGTTCATGAACGCCTTGACCACGACTGGATCCATGCCCCGTTTGGGATTGTCGCGCATCTCCTGGATCACCGCGGCAGGCGACATCGGCTCGCCCTGATAGGCCCGGTGCGTCGTCGCCGCGTCGAACCCGTCGGCCACCGCGACGATCTTGCTGAAGATGCCCATGCCCCGCGGACGAATGGGCCGCGGGTATCCGGTCATGTCGTGCTTCATGTGGTGCTCGTACGCGACCACCATAGCGCGGTACGGGAGATCGGTCGCGCCGCGCATCTGGAAGAGCGAGAGCACGCCCAGCCATGGATGATTGGAGATCGCGCGCCAGTCGGCTTCAGAGAGCTGCTCCGCCTTGTTGAGCACATCGAGCGGGACGCGCGCCTTGCCGATGTCGTGGAAGAGCGCGGCGAGTCCGAGATCGTACAACTGGAGCTTGCTCAGTCCCAGCCGGCGGCCGAGCGCCACCGCGAAGATGCAGACGTTCACACTGTGCGTGAACGTGTACTCGTCATAGTCACGCAGTGTGGTCAGGCCGAACAGCGAGGTTTCCTCGTTGAGGATCTGGTCCACGATGGCCTGCACGACCCGCTTGATCTTCTTGATGTTGGGCGCCCGTCCCATGCGGACGGAGTGGATCACTTCCTTGGAGACGGAGACCGATTGCGCGTAGGTGCGCTTGGCGGCTTCCTTGGTCTGCTGCCGTTCACCAAGGCCGTCCGCGGCGCCGCCGAGCGAGGGCGGTGCCAGCTCGAACGCCGAGACGTTGGCCATCGTCAGCTTGGCCGTGATCTGCTGGAAGCGTTCCTCCGGCTCCTCATCGCCGGGCGCCTGGACCAGCGACAGGAACACCAGCCAGTCGCGCGGGCCCACGGTCTCCGCGACGCGGAGTGAGCCGATCCCCGCGCTGCGGAACATCGTCAGGAGCTGGCTGAAGCTGGCGTAGTTGTCGAGGTCGAGGCGCAGCCGTGTCGCGTTGATGAAAATGAACTCGCCCCCGGTGCGAAACTCGAGATCGCGCTCCTGCTGCAACAGTCCCTGCGTGATGGTCGTGAGGTCCTCGAGCGCCTTGACCACCGCGGCGTTCTCGATCGGGTACAGCTTGATGGCGCGGAGTGCGCCATAGAACGACAGAATGAACGCGCGCCCGCGGCGCCGGACTGCGGCGTCGGATCCCGCCTCGTTGCGGTGCGGATTGGTGATCTCGCGCGTCCGGCGCGGGCCGCTCGGTCCTTCTCGCGCCGTTGCACCGGACTGGCCGTCTGGGCCCGTACCGGCCGGCGTCACGGGCTCCGCGTGGGGCCCGCTGCTCCGCGCGGCGCCAGCTCCGCTGGTGCCAGGGGCGGCGGCACGCGCTGGCGGCGCGCTCATGGGCTGCCGCCGCGGAGCGCTTTGTTCACGGCACTCCGCACCACGACGTCCTTCTCCTCCGCTGAGCGGCGGAGGCTCGCGATGGCCTTGTCCGTCCCGACGCGGCCGAGCGCCATGGCGGCACAGGCGCGGGCCTCCGCGTCCTCGCGGCGGCGCAGGAAACCGCGCGCGTTAAGGATGCCGTCGAGGAGCGAGACTCCGGCCTCGCCGCACATGGATCCGTACGCCTCGAACATCGCCATCTTCTCCGTCAGGTCCGCATCGCGCAACGCTTTGCCCTTGACGACCGCCTCCACCCGCGGAAGAGCGGGCCGATACGCCCGTGTCGCCAGCGCGCGCGCCGCCGCGACGCGGACATCCCGGTCCGCGTCATCGATCGCGCGCTCGAACCCTTGCAGGGCGCCTGCCGAACCGATCTCCGCCAGAGCCTGAACGACTGCGAGCCGGATCGCGGCGTCGGGGTCGGAGAGGCGCCGGACGAGTGGCGTCACCGCTGCGGTGCTGCGGAGGGCCCCGGCACGCCGGATCGCCTCCCCGGCAACGGCGAGATCGGTGCTGCCGATGAGCCGGACGAGCTCCGCGGTATTGGCCGCGGTCAGGCGCGTGGCCGCCGATTGCAGGAGCGACCGGACCTGTGCGTCCTGGATGCGCGGGAGCCACGCGAACAGGGTCTCGAGCGCCCGCGGGCGCAGTTGATCGAAGAGCGCGGTGAGGTCTTCCTGCGGCGGCATCACCCGCGCCTGATCCAGCGACTCCAGGAGCTGCGAGAGCGCCTCGGCCTGGCTGAGCCGATCCGGCACCGCGGCCAGGCGGTCCCGTTGCACGGCCGCGAGTGCCTTGGCACGGGCTGCTCCGACCTGCGATTCCTGCAGGAGATACGCGACGGCGCGCAGCTCGCCCGCCGACAGGAAGTGCAGGATGAGGGTATCGAATATCCCGATGATCTCGTCCCGCACCGCGGCGTCGGCCTGGACCTCGAAGATGTCGAGGAGAATCGCCAGCACGTTCTGCCGGAGATCACTCGCGTACTCCTTCTCGACAAGATCGCGCAGGTAGGCGACTTCGGTGTCGTCGAGGAAGTAGAGCGTCGTGTCGAAGTTCTCGAGATTGACCAGACCCGGGCGCGATTCGAGCAGCACTTCCTCGGGCCTGTTCGGGTCATCCGGCCGCGGCGGCTCGATCGCGTGCGCTTCGAACTTGGGCGTGAGCTCGCCCGCGCCGAGGGGACCATCGTCCGCGAGCTCGACGTACTTGTACCGCAGGTACAGCAGGTCGTGCTCCCAGAGCATGACGAGCAGGTCGTCCTCGTCCGGCGAATTGCGGCGGACGCGCTGGACGATGTCGAGGAACGTGACCAGGTCCTCCTGCTCGAAGCCCTTCTGGAACTGCAGCTCGCGCACACCTTCCTTGTAGAACACCCAGGGGAGGCTGTCCGAGGTCTTGCTGGTTTCGCGGAGCACCACGGCGCCTTCCCACACGAAGTCGGACTCCGTCACCGCGAGCCGGAACTCCTCGGTCTGCTCCCACACCGGCGTGAACGCGGCTCGCAGCGTCTCGAGCGCGCGCAGATACGTCGGATTGTTGTGCATGTATAACTGGTGGGCGCGGACACCTTTGACGAGGATCTTCAGCAGCTCCTCGATGGCGCCCGGCGGGAACGGTGTCTCGACGGCCGCCGCTTCCGCCGACGATCGGCGAACGCCTCCGCTGACCCGAGATGAGGGGAGGGCGACGCCTGCGGTCACGCGCTCGCGAGGCCGAGGGCGCTGACTTGCGCCACGTCCTTGTCGCCGCGACCGCTGATGCACACGAGCACCGGATCCTCAGCGTTCCACCGCCCGGCCTGGCTGTCGACCCACGCGATCGCGTGCGCCGTCTCGAGCGCCGGAATGATGCCCTCGCAGCGGCTCAGCAACTGAAAGCCCGCCAACGCGTCGGTGTCCGGCACGGCCACGTAGGTCGCCCGTCCCGAGTCCTTGAGACTCGAGTGCTCGGGTCCGACGCCCGGGTAATCGAGGCCCGCCGAGATGGAATGCGCGGGATGCACCTGCCCTGCCGCGTCCTGGAGGAGGTAGCTGAACGCACCGTGCAGGACGCCGGGCGTACCACGAGCCAGGGATGCCGAGTGGCGGCCGCTGTCGAGGCCTTCACCCGCGGCCTCCACGCCCACCAACTCCACGTCCGGATCGTCCACGAATCCCGCGAAGATGCCCATGGCGTTCGACCCGCCGCCGACGCACGCCACGACCGTACGCGGCAGGCGTCCTGCCCGCTCGAGCATCTGTGCGCGCGCCTCACGACCAATGACCGATTGAAATTCCTTCACCATGCGTGGATAGGGAGCCGGACCCACGACCGACCCGATGATGTAATGGCTGGAATTGACCGTCGTGACCCAGTCGCGGATGGCTTCCGTGGTGGCGTCCTTGAGCGTCCGGGTCCCGCTCAGAACCGGCACCACCTTGGCCCCCATCAACCGCATGCGGAAGACGTTCAACTCCTGGCGGCGCATGTCTTCCGCGCCCATGTACACGACGCATTCAAGCCCGAATCGGGCACAAATCGTGGCCGTCGCCACGCCGTGCTGGCCGGCCCCGGTTTCGGCGATGATCCGGCGCTTTCCCATCCGGCGCGCCAGGAGGGCCTGGCCGATGGTGTTGTTGATCTTGTGGGCCCCGGTGTGATTGAGGTCCTCACGCTTGAGATAGACCGGTGCACCCACCCGGGCGGAGAAATGGGGAGCGGTACTGAGCGGCGACGGGCGGCCGACGTAGGTCCGGAGCAGGTCATCGAATTCGGCCGTGAACGCCGGATCCCCCAGGGCGGCGTCCAGCGCCTCATCCAGCTCGTCGAGGGCGGGGATCAGGGTCTCAGGGACATACCGTCCGCCGAAAATGCCGAAACGATCGCGTTGGGCGAGGGAGGTCATGGGATGGGTGAGGACGTGGAAGACGCGATCGCACCGGCCGCCCGCACGGCGTCGGCGAAGGCCCGCATGCGATCATGATCCTTGATGCCCGGCGCGCGCTCCACGCCGGACGAGACATCGACGACATCGGGCTGCAACGCCGCGATCGCGCCAGCGACGTTGTCGGGCGTGAGGCCGCCCGCGAGGACCAGACGGGACCGGGGTCCCACCACCCTCCGCAATTCCCGGATGCCGGCCGCCATCGCCTGCCAGGGTAGCGTGGTGCCGGTACCGCCCAGCATGCCGGGCACGTGCGCATCGAGGAGGAGCGCGTCGGCGGCCGCCCACAGGCCGGCCAGCCCAGCCGGGAGCCGCCCGCCTTCGCACCGGACGACGGCCCACACCTCGCGCGAGGGCTGCTCGGCGCGGAGGCGCGCGCGCAAATCCGCGATGTCCGCGGGCGCCGCCTCGCCGTGCACCTGGGCGATGTCGACGGGGATGGCGGACACGAGCGCCGGGATGCCGCCGGCGGCGCCCGCCTCGCCGCGACCGGTGGGCGCCGGCGCAAATACGCCGACCCGGCGCGGCGAGTGTGGGCCAGTGAGGACCGCGAAGAGCGCTGCCGCCTCCGCGGGGGTGCGGCGGCGGGGGCCGCCCGCGAACACGCACCCGACGTAGCGAGCCCCCAACTCCGCAGCCACAATCACATCGCCGGGACGGGTCATGCCGCAGAACTTGATCTCGGTCACGCGTGCTCCATCAGCGGCCGGCGCGGTGGCTGCGCGCGACGCCCGCCAGCGCGCGGACCGCCGACGCGCCATCCGATGCACGAGACAATGCGGATCCGACGAGGACCGCGTCGGCGCCGATCGCGGCCGCCGCCTCCGCATCGCGCCGGTCCGTCACCCCACTCTCGGCAATCGCGACGACGCCCATGGGAATCAGCGGGATCACGCGAGCGGCGGTGCCGGGATCCACCTCCAGCGTCTCGAGATTCCGATTGTTCACACCGATGACGCGCGCTCCGGCGGCGAGCGCCCGGTCGAGCTCCCGCTCATCGCGAACCTCGACGAGCGGCTCGATCCCCACACTCCGCGCGGACGCCACCAGTGCGACGAGGTGGCTTGGCGCGAGGGCCCGGACGATGAGCAGTGCGGCTGATGCACCGCACGCCCGGGCTTCGTACATCTGCAACGGATCGATGATGAAATCCTTGCGCAGCACCGGGACCCGCACGGCAGCCGACACCTCCCGCAAGTCATCCAGGCTTCCGCCAAACCGCTCAGGCTCCGTCAGGACCGATAGCGCGGCGGCCCCACCCGCGACGTAGCCTGCGGCGCGTTCGGGCGCGTGCAGGTCCGGCGCGAGATGCCCCTTGGAAGGTGACCGGCGCTTGATCTCGGCGATGATCGCGAGGGTTCTGGCCGGCGACGCCGGCGAGGCCGGCGAGGCCGGCGACCCCGCGGAGGCAGGAGCGCGGCCGGCCAGCGCAGCGGCAAACTCCGGCGCTGGTGGGGCCGCGGCCGCACTGCGCTCGAGCGCGACACGGTGAGAATGCAGCGCCTCGACCCGGAGGACCGCTGCGGCGATGAGCGATCCCAACGTGCCCGAGGGGGGAGACCACGCGTTGGACACTTGCACTTCGGGGCTTGTTCGGCTAACGTGGGCTTCGGATATTGTTCGGGCATCCGCCGGACAGCTAACGCCGCAGTACCGAGGTCAGCCATGGCGCTCACAAAACGGCAGCGCGAGATCCTCAGCTTTCTTGGCACGTACGCCGAATCCTACGGGTACGCGCCGAGTTTCGAGGAGATCGCTGCGCAGTTCAACTATAACTCGCTCGCGACAGTGCACGAGCACCTGAGCAATCTCGAACGCAAGGGCTACATCCGCCGCAGCTACAACGAGAGCCGCGCGATCGAGATCCTCCCGTCGGACGCGTACCCCCGGGCGGTCGAGCTACCACTGCTCGGACTGGTGGCTGCCGGCGCGCCGATCGAGGCCGTCGAGACCGACGAGACCGTTGCCGTCCCCGAGAGCTATGTCCGTCGTGGCGGCGGGCACTATGTGCTGCGCGTGCGTGGAAACTCGATGATCGACGAGCAGATCCGGGACGGTGACTTCGTCGTCGTGCACGAGCGCAAGTCCGCGGACAACGGCGAGATGGTCATCGCGCTCCTCAATGGAGCCGGTGCGACCGTGAAAAAGCTCTACCGCGAGCGCGACGGACGGATCCGGCTACAGCCCGCCAACGACGCCGTGGCGCCGATGTTCGTCCACGAGCGGGACGTCGCGATTCAGGGGATCGTCGTGGGGGTGCTGCGACGCTACTAACACGCCGCCGCGCAGGCCGCGTACGCGGCGCGCATGCGGTCGAGTGCGTGCAGTCCGAGACCACCGTCCAGCGCATCGACGGCAGCCGCGACCGCCGCGGGGAACGTCGGCGCTCGTCCTGAGACATAGATCGCCGCGGCAGCATTGAGCGCGACAGCACAGCGCGCCCCCGCCGGGCCGCGGCCAGACAGGATCGTTGTGGCGATCCCGGCGTTCGCTGCGGGATCCCCGCACTCGAGATGACTGGGTGCCCCACCGTCGAGTCCGAAGTCCTGGGGCTCGATGGTCCAATACCGCTCGCCATCGGGACGCACCTCGACGACTCGCGTTGGACCCAGAGGGGAGATCTCATCGAGACCCGGCGTCCCATGAACGACGAGAGCGTGGGTCGTGTCCAGAGCCCGCAGCGCCGCGGCCACGAGCGCGAGCCGCTGGGGATCGGACACACCGATCACCTGGCGCCGCACTCCGGCCGGATTGGCGAGCGGGCCGACGAGATTCATCAGCGTCGGGACGCCTAACTCGCGGCGGACGGGTGAGACGTATCGCATCGCGGGGTGCATCACGGGCGCGAACATGAACACGATGCCCGCCTCGGCGAGGACTTTCGTGAGAACCGGGAGCGGCGCATCGAGCGGGATTCCCAGCGCTTCGAGCAGATCGGCGCTGCCGCATCGGGATGTGTACGAGCGGTTGCCGTGCTTGGCGACCCGCACCCCGGCGCCCGCGGCCACGAACGCCGCGACGGTGGAGATGTTGAACGTCGTGACCGCTCCTCCACCCGTGCCACACGTGTCGACCAGCTCCTCGGGGCGGTCCGATGGCAGGTGCACCATCACGCGGCGGAGGGCGCGCACCGCGCCGGTGAGCTCGGACGACGTCTCCCCGCGGGCGCGCATGCCCATGAGCAAGGCGCCGATCTGGGCGGGAGTTGCCGCACCGGACATCACCGCATCGAACGCTTCGCCCGCAGCCGCCTCGGTGAGCGGCTCGCCTTCGGCAATGGTGCGGAGTGCGCCCGGGAGCCCGCGGCCCGGCGGCACACCCGGCGGCGGTGCGGTCACGCGACGTGCAACATGCGCATCAAGCGGTCCGCCAATCGCGCGTGCAAGACGACCAGCGCGATGACCAGAGCCAGCAATCGCACCCGCTCGACATCCTCCTCGATGAACACGCCGCGCTGCGCCCGATTGGTGAGATTCACGACGCCGACCAGTTCGTTGTGGTAGATCAGCGGAAAGCTGATGAACGATCCCGTCGTAAAATACTGATCCTGCAGCAGTGGATGCGACGGTGCGTCGGCGACATCCTGCACGAGCAGCGGTTCCCGGGTCGCCGCCACTCGCCCCGACACCCCCTCCCCGATCGCGATCCGGGACCCCTCGACGATGTGCGGGGCCAGGCCGCGGGCGGCGGCGAGATACAGGTAGCCCGGCTCGGGCGCGCGCAGCATCAGGGAGCAGCGCTGCGCCTGCATGTCGTCTCCCACCAGCGCGAGCAGCCCATCCACCAGCGTGCGGGGATTGTTGGCGCGGTTGTCGAGTGTCAGCACCTTGTCGATCAGGTAGAGCGTCCGCGTCTTCTGGCGGAGCATCTCGCTCCGGCGGTGCAGCTCCACGTGCGACTGCTGCAGTTGCCCCACGGCCGCCGTCACCTGCTGCTCGACCGCGTCGGCCCGGCGCATCGCCCGGCGTGCATCCTCGCTCGCCCGCGCGGCCTCGCGCTCGAGTGCCACGATCTGGGCCGGGTCAGGAGCGCCCGGCGTTGCACGGCCGGGACGGTTCGCCTCGCCGCGCGCGGCCACCAGTTGCCGTTCGAGCGCTGCGAGTTTCTTGACGTATTCGCCGTGCACCCGCTGCGTCACGTCCTCGAGGGTGCGCACGGCCTCGTCACGCGCGTCGCGCTCGGCGAAGCGAACGAAGCCCAGCTCGAACAGCGCGATCGCCGGCGCGAAGCGCTCCGCCGCGCGCGTCCCGAAGATCTTTTTCGGTTCGTACAGGGCCACGATGGCCGCGAGGTGCCCGTCGAAGAGCACACCGCGGAGCGCCAGCTGGCCATCGGGCATGGGCGCGAGCCCGAACAAGCGCGCGTATTCGGCCGATTGCTCGGCCAGATCCACGAACTGCCCGCCGTTCGACACGGCCTGGCGGATCGGCCCGGGCAGATGGTCGAACGTGGTCTCGACGGGTGTACAGTTCACCCGTCCGCCGGCCGGTGTCAGCCGGTCGACCAGCATTTCGCGACGCCCGTCATAGCGGAGCAACGCCATCGATGCCGACCGATCCACTTCGGCGAGACCCTCGCCCAACGCCACGAGGCCCGCGTCCAGATCAGGGGCCGTGGCGAGCGCGTGAGCGAGAGAACCGAGTGTCCGTGGTGGCATGCCGGGAGGTGCGGCGCGTGGTGCGCCGAGTCGGGGATCGGTCGATGTTGTACGGCTCCGCGCGCGTCCGTCATGGTATAGACGATAGTGATTCGGGCTGGTAAGTTCACCGTGATGTCGGAGCGCACGGTTCAGCTCGTCCTCCACTACGATGGGGCCCAGTTCGCGGGATGGCAGCGCCAGCCGAACGCCCGGACCGTTCAGGGGGTCATTGAGGAGACGCTGAGCCGGCTCTGTAACACGCAAACTCGCGCCATCGCCGCCGGACGCACGGACGCCGGGGTGCACGCGCGTGGACAATCGGTCGGCGCGACCGTTCCGGACGGATGGACGGCGGACAAGCTCCGCCGCGCACTGAATGCGCTTCTTCCCGGCGACGTCTGGGTCGTGGCGGCATACGAGATGGACCCTTCGTTCCACGCCCGGTATAGTGCGCTGGCCCGCCGGTACAGTTATCGCGTGGGAACCGACGAGGAGGCACAGTCACCATTCCGGGTACGTTGGGAGTGGGCGGTCCGGCGACCACTCGACCGCGAGGCTTTGGACCGGTCCGCGGACGCGATCGTCGGCGATCACTGCTTCCGTGCCTACGCGGTCCATGGGACGGCGCCGGAGACGGACGACCACCGATGCATCGTGCGCAGTGCCCGCTGGGGGGAGCGCCCGGGCGGATTGATCTTCGAAATCGAGGCCAACCGATTCCTGCACCACATGGTGCGCTTCGTCGTTGGGACGATGGTCGCCGCCGCCTCGGGAGCCCGCCCGCGGTCAGACGTCGAAGCGCTGTTGCACGCATCGGACAACGGCGGCGTCTCCCCTCCCGCTCCGGCACACGCGCTCTATCTCGAGCATGTAGAATACCCCGGCGGGCTGTACCGGCAGCTCGCGTGATTCTGCGATCTCGGCGCCCGATCCGGCATCCGCGCCAGTACCGGCGCGACTACCTGCTCCCGAACCTGCACAGGCGGACCCGATGAAGATCTTCGTCTCGACGGCGTCGTTGGGGGACGTGCAATGGGCGATCGACGGCGGGCTCGCCGAGGGCGTCCTCACGTCGCCCAGGGCACTTCGCGACATCGCCGGAGACGGCGAGGAGCGCGCACTGCTGGCGGATATCTGCCGGGCGACAACCGGTCCCGTGTGTGCCACGGTCGGCGCGGTCACCGCCGCGGATATCTATCGCGACGCACGCGAGCTGGCCCGGATCTCGGACCAGATTCTGGTGCAGATCCCGTTGCTCGAGGAGGCGGTGGGCACGATGCGACGCCTGAGAGCGGATGGCGTACGCGTCGTCGCCACTCTGGTCTTTACCGCCGCCCAGGCCGTACTCGCGGCCAAGGCCGGCGCATTCATGGTGAGCGTGGCCCTGGACCAGCTCGATGGCTTCGGCCAGGACGGGACGGATGTGGTCCGCTCCGTCTCCACGCTCTTCGCCGCCCAGGGGATGGAGTGCGACGTGCTCGCCGCCCTGCCTCAGCACGCAGTGCAGTTCGCGCGGTGTGCGGAAGCCGGTGCCGACGTGATGGCGGTCGCGCCGGACGTCCTGAAGGCACTGCTGCTGCACCCGTTGACCGACCGCGGGCTGGATCAGTTTCTGCGCGACCTGAGTGTGCACCATAGGCCACGAGCCACGGTCTAACCTGGATGCCGGCTGACGAACGCAGACGCGCAGGGCGCGGCTGGACGCCGCGCGTCTCACGATGGGTTTCACAGCGCGCTTCGCGCCATAGCCGGCTGCCCGCCGCGCCGGCGATGATGGCGCTCGCCGTGCTTGGGCTGACGGTGGCGTGCGGGCCGGGAGGCGCGATATCGGCTGATGCGGCGGCGCAGCCCGTGGCCGCACACTCGGACCCGCCGCACCAGGACACGACGGTCCGTCCGGCGCTCTCCGGACGCGCGGGCCTGGCGGCGCGACGAACACCGATCACCGAAGCCGTCGCTCGCGTCTCGCCGGCCGTCGTGACCGTCCAGACCGAAGCGACAGCTCCCGTAACCAATCCGTTCGACGCGTTCTTCGGCGGCCGGTCTGACCGCGCGACGCAAGGACTGGGTTCGGGGTTCATCATTCGCCCGGACGGCGTGATCGTCACCAACGCACACGTGGTGAGCGGTGCGACCGCGGTCAAGGTGGCGCTCCGCGACGGTACCACCTATCCCGCCAAGGTCGTCGGCGTCGACGAGACGAATGATCTCGCGGTGTTGCGGATCGACGCCCAACAGCTCGCCGTGGCGCCACTCGGCACATCCGACGACCTGATCATCGGTGAATGGGCGATCGCGATCGGCAACCCGTACGGGTTCTTCCTCGGCAACACGGAGCCGAGCGTGACGGCCGGGGTCATCAGTGGGACGGGGCGCAATCTCGTGGGGCAGGTCGAGGGCGGCGGCGTGTACGTGGACATGATCCAGACCGATGCCTCGATCAATCCGGGGAACTCCGGCGGCCCACTCGTCAACGCGCTTGGCGAGGTGATCGGAGTCAATAGCTCGATCTACACACCGACCGGAGGCTCCATCGGTCTGGGATTCGCGATTCCCATCAACCGGGTGCGCCGCGTCGCCGAGGATCTGCTGGCCCATGGGGCCGTCCGGCGCCCGTGGATTGGCGTCCAGCTGCGGCTTCCGGACGCTGCCAATTCGCGGACGATGCTGACCGGCGGGGTCACGGTGCGCTCCGTGGCGCCAGGCTCGCCGGCAGATCGTGCGGGAGTGCGGCCCGGCGACGTCATCGTGCGGTCCCGCGGGCGGGACCTGCATAACCCGTATGACTGGGAGGCGGAGCTGCTCGACCTGCGCGTCGGCGACTCGGTCCCGCTCACCATCCGGCGCAGTGGGCAGGACTTTACGACGACCGTGACGGTCGCGGACCTGCCTGAGGTCAACGCACCCAAGGTCGAAGTCCTCAAGGAGCTGCAGCTCGTCACCCTCACCCCGGCGATCCGGTCCGAACGCAGCGTCCGTAGCAATCATGGCGCCGTGATCTACAGCGTCACGTCGCGGGTATCGGACGAGTTGGGCATCCGGGCGGGTGACGTGATCGTCCAGATCAACCACACGCCCATTGAATCCGCTGATCGGGCCGCCGAAGCGCTAAATTACTACGGCGGGCGCGGTCCCATCCGCATGTACTTCAAGCACAACGGCCAGGTCTACACGACGGACTTCAGCATACAATGAGCGCGCCTTCCAGCGGCGCGGTACCGGCGGAGCGTCACGCGCGCTACACCTCTCCGCTCGCTGAGCGCTACGCGTCGCCGGAGATGACCACGCTGTGGTCGCCGCAAACGCGGCATGGCCTCTGGCGACGGATCTGGCTTGCGCTCGCTGAAGCCGAGCGCGCCCTGGGTGCCGATGTCCCGCAGTCCGCGATCGACGACATGCGGTCCCACCTGGACGACATCGACTTCCAGGCCGTGGCGGCGTACGAACAGCGGTTCCGGCATGACGTCATGGCACACGTCCACGCGTTCGCGGACGTCGCGCCGGCGGCCCGGCGGGTGATCCATTTGGGCGCCACCAGTGCCGACATCACTGACAACGCGGATCTGATCCAGCTCCGGTCAGGCCTCGCGATCCTCCGTCGCCACATCGTCCGCGTCCTGCGGCCTCTGGCCGCCTTCGCCCGGCAATGGCGCGCGGAGCCGACGCTCGGTTACACACACCTGCAGCCGGCACAGCTCACCACCGTCGGCAAGCGAGCCACGCTCTGGATGCAGGACCTGATCCTCGATCTCGCCGATCTGGATCACTGCATGGCCACGCTGCCATTCCGCGGCATCAAGGGGACGACGGGCACACAGGGCAGCTATCTCGAGCTGTTTCGCGGCGATCATGATAAAGTGCGCGAGCTGGATCGCCAGGTGACGCGCGCGTTCGGATTCGGCGGGCCGCTGCCGGTCACGGGGCAGACCTACTCGCGGAAGCTCGACGCGCGTATCCTCGCCGTGGTGGCGGGGATCACCGCGAGCGCCGCCAAGTTCAGCGGTGACATCCGGCTGCTGCAGGCATTTGGCGAGATCGATGAGCCGTTCGAGGCCGAGCAGGTCGGATCCTCCGCGATGGCGTACAAGCGGAACCCGATGCGGTCCGAACGCATCGCCGGACTGGCGCGATTCGCGCAGTCCCTTGAATCCAACGCCAACCAGACCCACAGCGTGCAGTATTTCGAGCGGACGCTGGACGACAGCGCCAACCGCCGGCTGGTACTCCCCGAGAGCTTCCTCGCCGCGGACGCGATCCTCGTGCTCATGGCCAACATTGCGGGCGGCCTCGAGGTGAACCGCGCACGGATCCGGCAGCGGGTCGAGGACGAGTTGCCGTTCATGGCGACCGAGGAGCTGATCGTGCGCGCGGTCCGCGCCGGCGGTGACCGCCAGGCCGCACACGAGACGATCCGCCGGCACAGCATGGCGGCCGCCCGGGCCGTCAAGGACGGCGCGCGCCACAACGACCTGTTGGAGCGCCTGGCCAGCGACCCCACATTCCCGGCCGCCGCGGATGATCTGCGGCACGCTGTCGATCCCCGCCGGTACGTCGGGCGAGCAGCGGAGCAGGTGGATGACTTCCTCTCGGGGGTGGTGGAGCCGGTGCTCGCGGCCGCGGAGGGCGTGAGTGAACAGGCCGCACCGGCGGGAGTGCGCGTATGACCTCGGTTGCCGCCGGACCCGTGCGCACGACGGACTTGCCGCTGGCGCGCCTGCGCGAAGGCAAGGTGCGGGATGTCTACGAAGTGGACGCCGATCGCCTGCTTCTGGTCGCGACCGATCGTGTGAGCGCGTTCGACGTCGTGATGCGCGAGGCCGTTCCGCACAAAGGCGCGGTCCTGACGCAACTGACGGCGTGGTGGCTCCGGCACCTGGGTGGCCAGGTCGACCATCATCTGATCAGTGCCGATCCGGATGCGATCATTGCGGCCGTTCCAGCCCTGGCACCGCATCGGGCGTTACTCGTTGGACGGGCAATGCTCGTCCGCCGCACCGACGTGTATCCGGTCGAGTGTGTGATCCGCGGCTATCTGTCCGGGTCGGCGTGGAAGGAATACCGGGCGGGATTGCCGGTCGGCGGCGAGCGGCTTCCGCCCGGCATGCGCGAGAGCGACCGGCTGGACCCTGCCCGCTTCACCCCGGCGACCAAGGCTGAGCACGGGCACGATGAGAACATCAGTACGGCGCAGATGGCGGCCATCGTCGGCGCGGACGTGACCGCGGACCTGGAACGGCGAACGCGGGTCGTGTACGAGCATGGTCGCGCGCTCGCCGCCGAGCGCGGGATCCTGATCGCGGACACCAAGCTGGAGTTCGGCCACGTGGACGGCCGGATTCTGCTGATCGACGAAGTGCTGACGCCCGACAGCTCGCGATTCTGGCCCGCCGCGGACTACGAGCCGGGGCGAACACAACAGAGCTTCGACAAGCAGCCCTTGCGCGACTATCTCGACGTGGAACGCCGGGCCGGACGGTGGAACGGCGATGCGCCGGCTCCCCCGCTACCGCCCGCCGTCGTCGACGCGACGAGCGCGCGGTACCTCGATGCGTTCCGCCGTCTCACCGGCGCTCCCCTGGCCGCCGTGGCCGGCGGCCCCGCCGCATGAACTTCGCGCGCGAAGGTTACGTGTTCATCGCGATCGCGGCCGTGCTCGCGGCCGCGGCGCTGGCCACGGCCCTCGCGCGACGATCGTGGCCGGTCTGGCTGTTGGCGTTCGTGCTCGCGCTGCTCACGTTGTGGGTCGCGTATTTCTTTCGCGACCCGGAGCGGGTGGGTGACCGCGGCGACCGCCTCGTCATCGCCCCGGCCGACGGGAGCGTCGTGATGGTGACCGATGTCTCCGAGCCGATGTTCTTTCACGGCCCGGCGCGCCGCATCTCCATCTTCATGAACGTCTTCAACGTGCACGTGAACCGATACCCGGTGAGTGGTACGGTTCGCTACGTGCACTATAACCCGGGTAAGTTTCTCAACGCGGCTGCCGAGAAGTCCAGTCTCGAGAACGAGCAGCGATCAGTGGGGATCGCCATGACCGGCGACCGCCGGGTGCTGGTGCGGCAGATTGCGGGACTCATCGCGCGGCGGATCGTCACCTACAGCCGGGAAGGTGACGCGGCTGTCCAGGGGGAGCGCATGGGGATCATCCGATTCGGGTCACGCGTGGACGTGTTCCTTCCGCTCGACGCCGACGTACGCGTCGCGGTGGGACAGCGCACGTCCGCCGGCGTCACTCTGCTGGCCGAGTGGGCGCGTTGAGCATGCCGCCACGGGGCCGCTCGTGGTGAATCCGGTCAAGCGCGTCGTGACGCGGAGACTCCGGCGATCCGATGTGCGGCGGGCGGCCCCCGCGCTCCCCAACGGGTTCACGCTGGGCAATCTGTTCTTCGGCATCTTCGCGATCGTGTCGGCGTCGCATGCGGAGTTCGCACGAGCTGTGTTGTTCATCGTGCTGGGCGGAGTCTGCGATGGGTTCGATGGCCGGATCGCGCGCGCGACGGGCACTGGGAGCCGCTTCGGCGTAGAGCTCGACTCCCTGGTGGACGCGATCTCATTCGGGTTCGCGCCGGCGATGATCATCTACTACTCCGTGCTGGATCGTGAAGGCGGCGCCTGGTGGCTGCTCGTGTTCCTGTTCACGGCCTGCGCGGTGATCCGTCTGGCTCGCTTCAACGTGATGCAGGGGGGCACGCCCAAGCGCCACTTCCAGGGCCTGCCGAGCCCCGCGGCCGGCGGCACCCTGGCGACCTACTACTGGTTCAGCCAGACGTCGTTCTACAACCAGACGCGGATAGCGGACCTGCCGTGGCCGGATATGGTCAAGGTATTGATGGGCGGCCTCGCGATCCTGATGATCACAAATGTGCCTTATCCCGCGTTTCCGAAGGTCGGCGTTCGCACCTGGAGCGGGCTCGCCGGCCTCGTCGTCGTTGTAGGCTCGATAGTCGGTATATTTAAGTATGGCCGCGAGTTTTTCTTCCCTGCGGGGATGGCATACGTCCTCTACGGCCTCACGAGAGCGGTCGCCCTGGGCCTCGTGGACCGCATTCCGACCGGAGCGGCGCTCGACGATGATCGCGCCGACGATGATGACGGACCGTCGACACGACGAGGACGCGACGTGGTCGTCGGGCGCCGTCGCCGCCGCGGTGGCCGCTGGGTGCGGCTGGTCCCGTCACCCGATCCCGACAGCCGTGCAACCGAAAGCACGGGAGATGGAGAGGAACTGCGCGACGGGTGAAGGAGCGAAGCGCGATGCCGGCCGGCGTGCACAGCGCGCCCCAGTCCGGGATCGCGAGATCCAGCGCGCGGTGAATGGAAAGAACCCATGAGCCGATATCGCGTGTCGGTACACATCGTCCCGCGCACCGGAGTCCTCGACCCGCAGGGTCACGCCGTCGCCGACGCGTTGCATTCGCTCGGCTTCGCCCAGGTCCGCGACGTACGCGTCGGGCGTCACGTCGTCGTGGATGCCGACGCGGAGACACCGGAGGCGGCGGGTAGTGCGGTGCGCGCCATGTGCGAGCGCCTGCTGGCCAATCCCGTGATCGAGGACTTCGAGATCGCCTCCATTGCCCGTCCCTGAGCCACCGCCATTTCCGAGCCCTCTGCCATGCGTTTCGGCATCGTCACTTTCCCAGGGTCCAACAGCGACATCGACGCCTATCAAACGGTCGTCGATGGCATCGGCGAAGATGCGGTCATGTTGTGGCACAAAGGACATGACCTGGCCGGAGCCGATGTCCTGATCCTTCCGGGCGGCTTCGCATACGGCGACTACCTGCGGGCGGGCGCGATCGCGCGGTTCAGCCCGATCATGCGCGAGGTGTGTGCGTTCGCCGATCGCGGCGGCCGGGTGCTGGCGATCTGCAACGGATTTCAGATCGCCTGCGAAGCCGGACTCCTCCCCGGTGCCCTCGTGCGCAACTCGGGACTCAAGTTCCTGGGCCGGCCGGTTCGCGTACGCGTCGAATCCACGGACACTGCGTTCACGAATGCGTACGCACCGGGCCAGGTGCTCCGTCTGCCGATCGCGCACGGCGAAGGCCGCTTCGTGGCGGATCCGCACGTGATCGACGCACTCGAAGCCGAGGGCCGGGTCATCATGCGCTACGTGGATACCGCCGGCGAAGCGACCCCCGAAGGCAATCCCAATGGATCGATGCACAACATCGCCGGTATCATCAGTGCCGCCGGCAACGTCCTCGGTCTGATGCCGCATCCGGAGCGCGCGGCTGATTCGCTACTCGGAGCACCGGACGGTCTGCCAATGTTCGAGTCCCTGGTCGCCCGTGTGGCGGCCTGACGCGGAGTCGCCCATGCCCCTCACCGTGCACCGGCAGTATCCATCGCGGCCGGCAGCCTGGCGAGGTGCGATCGGCGCCGCCATGGCGCTACTCGTCGTGCTGGCGATGCCCCAAGTCGCTGCTGCGCAGGCCACGCCAGTCTCGATCGGCCCCGGCATGACCAAGGATCAGGTCCTCGACCGCCTTGGCAATCCAAGCGTGGAGAGTCACTCAGGGTCCTTCACATACCTGACGTACGCCAACGAGTGCGGGCAGAAATGCGGTATGGATGATCTCGTTGTCCTGGAACGCGACGTCGTGACCGACGCGGTCTTTCGGTCGGGCAAGCGCACCTACACCGGCCAGAGCTCGTCACCATCGGCGCTGCAGCCGGCCGTCCCGGCCTCTGTCGCGCCGGCGCGTATCGCCCCTGCCCCCATCCGGGCGAGCACGCCTGACGATAGCGCGCACCGTGGCGGCATCGTGCTGATGGGACCGCGTCCACCCGCTCGTCCGCCGTCGTACGTGCGCCTCGTCCCGAATCACGCCGATTCAGCGCGTCTGTTGCAGAGCGGGGCGAAACGGGATTCGGCACCTCCAGCGCCAGCGCCGCACGAGTGAGCACGCCGACACCGCGCACGCCGGCGCCTCGACCCGGCGACCCATCGATCTCGCCGGCCCTCGTCGCCGAGCACGGCATCACCGCCGACGAGTTCGCGCGAGTCGTCGCCATGTTGGGTCGCGAGCCAACGTTCACGGAACTCGGGATCGTGAGCGCCTTGTGGAGCGAGCACTGCTCGTACAAGCACTCGAAGCCGCTGCTCAAGACGCTGCCGACCTCCGCACCGTACGTGCTCCAGGGTCCGGGCGAAAACGCCGGGGTCATCGCCGTCGGTGACGGGATGGCGGTCGCATTCAAGATCGAGTCGCATAACCATCCGTCTGCCGTCGAGCCCTACCAGGGAGCCGCCACCGGCGTCGGCGGCATTCTCCGCGACGTGTTCACGATGGGTGCGCGGCCCATCGCGATGCTCAACTCCCTGCGGTTCGGGTCACTTGAGACCCCGCGCGTCCGATACCTCTTCGCCGGCGTCGTTCGGGGCATCGGTGACTACGGCAATTGTGTCGGCGTGCCGACGGTGGCCGGCGAGGTCGTCTTCGATCCGGCGTACGAGGGCAATCCGCTGGTCAACGCGATGTGCGTGGGCATCCTCCGCGAAGACGAGCTGATTCGCGCGGTGGCGGAAGGCGTTGGCAACCCGATCATCGCGGTCGGCGCACGCACCGGCCGGGACGGGATTCACGGGGCATCGTTCGCGTCCGAGGATCTCTCGACGGCGAGCGACGCGAAGCGGCCGCGCGTGCAGGTCGGTGATCCGTTCACCGAGAAACTCCTGCTCGAGGCAAGCCTCGAACTGATTCAGAGCGGCCACATCGTCGCCATCCAGGACATGGGCGCAGCCGGATTGGTATCGTCGTCGGCGGAGATGGCGGCCCGCGGAGACGTCGGCGTGACGATCGATGTGTCCAAGGTCCCGGCGCGGGAGCCGGGTATGACGCCATACGAGATCCTGCTGAGCGAATCACAGGAGCGGATGCTGGTCGTCGCCCGGCGAGGACGCGAGGACGCCGTCCGCGCGATCCTGGCGAAATGGGATCTCGCAGCGGCGGTGATCGGAGAAGTGATCGCGGAACCAGTCTATCGGGTGACGGAGGGCGACCGCATCGTCGCCGAGTTCCCCGGGTCGAGGCTCGTGACCGATTGCCCCTTCTACACGCCGGAAGCCCGTGAGGACCCGGCCGTGCAGGCGGCACGCATGACGGATGTCCATGCGATCACGCCGCGCCCCGAAGAGCGCGATCCGGGGTGGACCCTCGCGATGCTGCTGGCGTCGCCAACCATTGCGAGCAAGGCGTGGGTGACCGGCCAGTACGATTCGTCGGTCCGCTCCAATACGGTCGTGTGGCCGGGCGGCGGCGATGCCGCTGTCGTCCGGATCCGCGGGACATCGCGCGCACTCGGCCTCAAGACGGACGGCAACGGCCGCTACACGTACCTCGATCCGCGGGCCGGCGGCCGGATTGCGGTCGCCGAGGCGGCTCGCAACGTGGCCTGCGTCGGCGCACGGCCGATGGCGATCACCAATTGCCTCAACTTCGGCAACCCGACGCGGCCCGCCGTCTACTACCAGCTTCGTGAAGCGATCGCCGGCATCGGGGAAGCGTGCCGGGCGCTGGGCACCCCGGTCACCGGGGGCAACGTGTCGCTGTACAACGAGAGCCCCGCGGGTGCGATCTATCCCACCCCCGTCGTCGGCATGGTCGGGCTCATCGATGCGTTCGAACACGTGACGCGTGCCGGCTTCCGCGACGATGCCGAGACCGCGATCGTGCTGCTGGGCGAGCCCACCGACGAGTTAGGCGGCAGCGAATACCTCGCCCGGATTCACGGGGTCGTGGCCGGCGCGGCGCCACGCTGTGACCTGCCCGCCGAGCGCGCGCTGATCGAGGCACTGCTTGCCTCCGTCCGTGCTGGCGCCATCCGGTCGGCGCACGATGTGAGCGATGGCGGATTGGCCGTCGCGATCGCGGAGTGCTGCATCGGCGACGCCGAGCGCCTGGTTGGCGCGGACGTGGATCTGTCGGCCTGGGACGCACTGCCTGGACGGGCGCTGCTTTTCGGCGAAGGCCAGGGCCGCATCGTCGTCTCAACGTCCGATGCATCGGTCGTCCTGGCTCTGGCGGGAGAACGGAGCGTGCCTGCGCGCCAGATCGGGACCGTGCGGCCGCAATCTCGCGAGCTGCGGATCGCCGCTGGCGGCACACGGATCGCCGTGCCGCTGGACCGGCTCGCCGCCGCGTATCACGGCGCGATCCCGCAGGCTATGGGACCGGTGGCAGTCATACAAGCCGCGGAGGAGCCATCCGCCGCGGGGTCATTCGTGTAAGCGCAGTTATCTCTCTTCGACTCGTCTAGCGCACATGTGCGGTATCGTCGGCGTCCGCGGACATCCCCAGGCCGCGGAACTCACGCGTTTGGGGCTCTATTCGCTGCAGCATCGCGGCCAGGAGTCAGCCGGTATCGTCGTCGTCGATGATACAGGCCAGGCTCGGAGCGTCCGCGCGCTTGGCCTCGTCTCGGATGGACTCGACCACGATCAGGTGGGCGCCCTGGACGGCAACGTGGCAATCGGGCATACGCGGTACAGCACGACCGGATCCACGACGATCGAGAATGCCCAGCCAGCCCTGGCCCGTTTTCGTGGCGGCCATATCGCGCTCGCCCACAACGGCAACATCATCAATGCGACCGAGCTGCGGATCGAGCTGGAGGACCGCGGGTCGATCTTCAGCTCGACAATGGACTCCGAGGTGCTCGTGCACCGGCTCGCCATGTCGACCTCCGAACCGCCGGCCGCGAAGCTCGCCGACGCGCTCCGCGGTGTCGAGGGGGCGTACTGCGTGCTCGTCGTGATCGGCGACACGTTGCTCGCCGCCCGTGATCCCCGTGGGTGGAGGCCGCTGGTGCTGGGAACGCTGGATGGCAGCACGATCGTCGCGTCCGAGACGTGCGCGCTCGACATCATGGGCGCGCATTACGACCGGGAGGTCGCGCCGGGCGAGATCGTGTCCATCGGTCCCAGCGGCGTACATTCCACGTTCCCCCTGCCCCACCAGACGCTGCACCGGTGCGTCTTCGAGCACGTGTACTTCTCGCGCCCCGACAGCATCGTGTTCGGCGGATCCGTCGAAGCTGCGCGTCGCGCCCTCGGCCGCCGGCTCGCGCGCGAGTGCCCGGCCCCGGGAGCAGAACTGGTATTCAGCGTCCCGGACTCGTCCAATTCCGCCGCGCTTGGCTATGCCGACGAATCGGGCGTCCCATTCGAGTTCGCGTTGATCCGCAATCACTACATCGGCCGTACCTTCATCCAGCCCACCCAGGCGGGACGCGACGCGAAGGTGAAGGTCAAATACAACGCGGTCCGCGACCTGCTCGAAGGCAAGAGCGTGGTCATGGTGGACGATTCGATCGTCCGGGGCACGACGACACGAGGGCTGGTGACCATGGTGCGGGGCGCCGGTGCGCGTGAGGTACACATGCGCGTCAGCTCGGCGCCCATCACGGGACCGTGCTACTACGGCATCGACACTCCCAACCGCGAGGAGCTGATCGCCGCCAACCTCACCGTCGACGAGATCGCGGCGAACCTCGGAGTGGATTCGCTCGGGTATCTGTCGCTCGACGGCATGCTGGAGTCTGTGCCCGGTGGCCCGCACGGCTTCTGCGATGCCTGCTTCTCCGGCGACTATCCCACGCCGCCGCCGACCGACCCGGACAAGCTCCGATTCGGATGCGGGTGTTGAGCGAGGCCGGCACGACGTCCCCGCCGAGTCCCGAGCTGGAGCGCACGCCCGGCGCGGCCGCGCCTTCGCACGCGTCCGGTACGCCCCTCGTCTATTTCTTCGGTAACGGGCACGCCGACGGCACGCGCGCGATGCGCGACGTGCTGGGTGGCAAAGGAGCCAATCTTGCCGAGATGACCAACCTCGGCGTGCCGGTGCCGCCGGGGTTCACGATCGCGTGCCGCGTGGGGGTCGATTTCCTCGCGAGCGGCGCCCCCCCCGCTGCGCTGCGTGACGATGTCGGCCGCGCGCTCACCCGGCTGGAGGAGGTCGCTGGCAAGCGGTTCGGCGACCCGCACGATCCCCTGCTGGTGTCGGTGCGGTCGGGAGCGCCGGTCTCGATGCCCGGTATGATGGAGACCATTCTCAATCTCGGACTCAACGACCGCACCGTGATCGGGCTGGCGAGGGCCAGCGGCACCGCCCGATTCGCCTACGACTCCTACCGCCGGTTCCTGCAGATGTACGGCGACGTGGTTCTCAACGTCCCGTTGCAGCAATTCGAATCGCTGCTTGCGGCCAAACGGCTGATGGCCGGCGCCGCCACCGACGCAGAACTCGATGAGACATCGCTCCGCAATCTGGTGGAAGAATACAAGGCCGTCATACGCCGGACGACCGGCCGCGACTTCCCCGCCGATCCGGTGGTGCAACTCTGGGGGGCGATCGAGGCGGTCTGGCGGTCCTGGACGCTCAAGAAAGCCATCGACTACCGCAAGCTGCACGGGATATCCGACACGCTGGGCACGGCGGTGAATGTCGTGGCCATGGTCTTCGGCAATCTCGGCGACGACTCGGGGACGGGCGTCGCGTTCACCAGGAATCCGTCGACGGGAGAGCGGCGGTTCTACGGCGAGTTCCTTGTCAACGCGCAGGGCGAAGACGTAGTGGCTGGGCTACGGACGCCGCAGCCGATCGCCCAGATGGAAGAGCGTCTGCCGGCGGCGTACGCGGCACTCCAGGTGACCCAGGACCGGCTCGAGCGGCATTTCCGGGACATGCAGGACCTGGAGTTCACGGTGGAGCGGGGGCAGCTGTATCTGCTCCAGACACGCGCGGGGAAACGCACCGCCGCGGCGGCCGTGCGGATCGCCTGCGACATGGTGGACGAAGGCTTGATCGGACCGCGGGACGCCGTCGCGCGGATGCCGGCCGACCAGATCGACCAACTGCTGCATCCCGTCATCGACAGCGCGGTGCGGGCGACGCCGCTCTGCCGGGGCCTGCCCGCGAGTCCTGGCGCCGCCAGCGGTATTGCCGTCTTCGATCCGGATGTCGCGGAACAGCGCGCCGGCGGCGGCGAAGCGGTCGTGCTCGTGCGCGAAGAGACGACGCCCGAGGATTTTCACGGCATCGTTGCAGCTCGTGCAATCGTGACGGCGCGCGGTGGAATGACGAGCCACGCCGCCGTCGTCGCCCGCGGCATGGGCAAGTGCGCGGTCGTTGGTTGCCAGCAACTCAACGTCGATGCCGAGCATCGGCGATTCACCGTCAACGGCACGACCGTCCGCGAGGGCGACTGGCTGACCGTGGACGGAGCGACGGGCGCGGTCTACAGCGGCGCACTACCGACCGTCCCGAGCGACGTGATGCGGGTGGTGACCGGTGTCCTGCACCCCAGTGAAGCGCCGCTCTACGAGTCGTTCGAACGGGTGCTCGCCTGGGCCGACGGCTTCCGCAAGCTCCAGGTCCGGGCGAACGCCGACACGCCTCGCGACGCCCGGATTGCGCGCGCCTTCGGCGCTGAAGGCATCGGGCTGTGCCGCACCGAGCACATGTTCTTCGAAGGCGACCGGATCGCCGCCATGCGCGAGATGATCGTGGCCCGCGACGAAGGCGGACGGCGCCGCGCACTGGCGAAGCTGCTGCCGATGCAGCGCGCCGACTTCGAGGGGATTTTCGAGGCGATGGCCGGCTACCCGGTGACGATCCGGCTCCTCGACCCGCCGCTCCACGAGTTCCTCCCCCACGGCGGCGAGGAGAGCAAGCATCTGGCGCAGACTCTCAACGTCTCGCGGGAGGAACTGGCGCGCATCGTGGATGGGTTGCGCGAGGTCAATCCGATGCTCGGGCACCGTGGATGCCGCCTGGGGGTGACGTACCCCGAGATCACCGAGATGCAGGCGCGCGCGATCTTCGAGGCGGCCGTCCGCTCCACGCGCCGCGGGCTCGATGTGCGGCCCGAGATCATGATTCCGCTGGTGGCGACCGATCGCGAGTTCGCGAACCAGCGCGCCGTGATTTCGCGGGTGAGCGAGCAGGTCATGGGGGCGATGGGCGAAACCGTGCCCTATCTCGTCGGTACCATGATCGAGCTGCCCCGCGCGGCGCTGACCGCCGACCAGATCGCGGTCGAGGCGGAGTTTTTTTCGTTCGGCACGAACGACCTGACGCAGACGGTGTTCGGTCTCAGCCGGGACGACGCGGGGAGGTTCCTCCCGGCCTATCTCGAGCTCGGAATTCTGGCCGACGATCCGTTCCAGGTGCTGGACGAGCGCGGCGTCGGCGCGCTGATCCAGTCGGCCGTCGCGGCCGGCCGGAGCGTGCGACCCGGCCTCAAGGTGGGGATCTGTGGCGAGCACGGGGGCGAGCCCCGGTCCGTGACGTTCTGCCACCGGATCGGACTGGACTACGTGTCATGCTCGCCGTTTCGGGTGCCGGTCGCCCGGCTCGCAGCCGCGCAGGCCGCGATCGGCCATCCACGCCAGTCGCCGGGCCAGTAGAGCGAACGATCCCGGCCCCGGTGGCCGGTGATCCGTCTAGTGGCTCGCGGACTCCGGCTGGACGGTGCCGAGCGCCGTGCCGTTGGCGCCCGATCGCGGACGGCCGCTGTCGGAGGATGCCGCGCTTCCGGCGGGCGCGAACCGGTAGAGGAGTTCCTTCGAGCCGCGCACCATCCCGAACTCCTCGCGGGCAATCCGCTCCTGCATCGCCGGATCGCTCTGAATCTCGTGCGCCAGCCGGGTCAGCGAGTCCACCTGCCGGCGTAGCGTATCGACCCGAGCCTGTAGCGCAACGCGCCGGGCGCGCTGGTGCAACAAGTCGGTCGTGCCGTACTCGCCACCCTGCACCGCGAATACGGCAACCACGATGGCGATCGCGAAAACGGCGAGCCGCTTAATGCCCGGGCCCAATGCCGTAGACCGCGCCTCCGGGGTACTCTGCCGCATCCCCCAGTTGCTCTTCGATCCGCAACAGTTGGTTGTACTTGGCGACGCGATCGGTGCGGCTGGCCGATCCGGTCTTGATCTGTCCCACGCCGGTCGCCACCGCGAGATCGGCGATGAACGTATCCTCGGTCTCGCCGGACCGGTGTGAGATGATCGACAGATACCCGGCACTGCGCGCGAGCTCGATGGCTTCCATCGTCTCGGTCAGCGTGCCGATCTGATTGAGCTTGATGAGGATCGCGTTGGCCGCGCCGCTGTCGATCCCGCGCGCCAGCCGCTCGGTATTGGTCACGAAGAGATCATCGCCGACGAGCTGCACGCGCTCGCCCAGCGTCCGGGTGAGCAGCCCCCATCCGTCCCAGTCATCCTCGGCGAGTCCGTCCTCGATCGAGACGATCGGATATTCATCGAGCCAACGCGTGTAGAGCTCCACCATCCCCGCGGCATCGCGGGAGCCTCCGCCACTCTTTGTGAACGTATACGTCCCGTGGGAGTACATCCCGCTCGCCGCGACGTCGAGGGCCAGCGCGACATCCCGGCCAGGACGGTATTTGGCCGCCTCGATCGCCTCGAGGATCACGCGGATCGCCTCCTCGTCGCTCGGCAGATCGGGCGCGAACCCGCCCTCGTCCCCGACGTTCGTCGAGAGCTTGCGCTTGCCCAGTACTTTCTTGAGCGAGTGAAAGACTTCTGCGCCCATGCGCAGCGCCTCGGCAAACGAGTCGGCGCCGATCGGCACGATCATGAACTCCTGGCAGTCGACGGTATTGGCCGCGTGCGCACCGCCATTCAGGATATTCATGAGCGGCACTGGTAGCGTCCGTGCCATCGGGCCGCCCAGATACCGGTAGAGCGGCAATCCCACGGCGACGGACGCACCGCGCGCGACGGCCATCGAGACAGCGAGGATCGCATTGGCGCCGAGCTTGGACTTGGTGACCGTGCCGTCGAGCTCGATCATCGCGTGATCGATCGAGACCTGGTCGGTGGCCTCCATACCCGAAATGGCCGGCCCGATGATTTCCAGAATGTTGCGGACTGCCGTCAGGACCCCTTTACCGCCGTAGCGGGCCGAGTCGCCGTCGCGCAACTCGAGCGCTTCATGCTCGCCAGTCGATGCCCCGCTGGGAACCGCCGCGCGCGCCGCGATCCCGGTGTCGAACGTGACCTCCGCTTCGACCGTGGGATTGCCGCGGCTGTCCAGGATCTCGCGTGCCGTGACGTCGGTGATGAGGGGCATGACGGGGATCAAGCCTATGGGTGGCAGGTGGAGGCGGGTCGCCGCCCTCGTGCGTTGGAACGCCGGAATCTACACACGGGCGTTGGGCGGGGTGGAGGCCGGTGGTGGCACCCGCGACGCGGTGTCAGGCGCAGGGTCCGCGTCCGCCGGCGCATCGCCAGCGGACGCGGGGGCCACGCCGTATTGCCGCTCCAGCAACTCCGCTATCCGCTCGTGCACGGTCGCCGATAGCCTGTCACGGTCATCGTACGTGAGGCCCGCTGTCGGCACCGGCTCCAGCAGATGGAGATCGACCACCCCCGGCCGAATGCGCCAGCTGCCCTTTGGCATGACGGCCATCGTGCCGTACATGACGACGGGGACGACCGGCACCTGCGCCGCGATCGCCAGCACGAAGGGCCCTTTCTTGAACGGGCGCAGCGTGTACGCACGCCCGCGCGTGCCTTCGGGGAACACGATGATGGGCCGCCCGCCGCGCACCTGCGCGGCCGCCGCCTCGTAGCTCGCAAATGCCGATTTGCGGTTGTCGCGCTCGATGGGCACCGTGCCCACCGCACGCGCACCGGCACCGAAGATCGGGATCCGGAGCAGTTCGGCTTTGGCGACGAACGCGTAGCGCGGCAGGGTGGCCGCCAGGACGAAGACGTCGTACCAACTGACGTGATTCGATGCGAAGATTCGCGGCTCGCGGCCGGTGCCGAGACGCTCCGCGCCGTGCAGCCGCACGTGCACGCCTCCCGCCCACAGCAGCGCGCGCGTCCACGCCCGGGGGATCCACCAATAGATCCCGCCCGGGCGCTCCGGAACGTGGAGTGCGGCAGCGAGGCTCACGAGCGCGGCGAACGGCGGCGTGAGGATCAGAGCGACGACGGCGGCCAGCAGCGTGCGCATGACAGACACGATCAGCGGGACTCGGGATCGCGCCGTTCGGTCCCGAGCGGCGGCGAGGCCGAAAAGTGATCGTACCCCGGGATCGAGGCAATCCGGACGCCGGCCACGTGTGCGTCGACCGTGCCACTGCCCGGCAGGACGTCGCCCACGTGCGTCAGCGGGAGACCGAACTCCCGCTCGAACGCCACAGTGTCGAGAGCCGCCCCCGCCGTGAGCGCGAGCTCGTATTCCTCGCCGCTGGAGGCCCCCTCGAGCGCCGTCGCACCGGGCCAGCGCAGCAACCGGTCGAGGTCGAGCGACAGCCGCACCCCGCTCGCTGCCGCGAGATGGCGCAGGTCGGCCACCAGCCCATCCGACACGTCGATCGCCGCGGTCGCACCGCGGGCCGCGAGCCACTGGCCTTCGCGAAGGCGCGGCACGGGATGCGCGAATCGCGCGCGCGTGGCGGCGTCGGGCTCCGCGCCGTGCGTCCAGGCGTGCACTGCAGCCGCCGGCCCGCCGAGTCGTCCCGTCACGTACACGCGATCACCCGGTCGTGCACCCGAGCGGAACAGCGGGCGTTCCGACGCTCCGGCGACGGTCACCGTCAGGGACAGTACCGGGCCACTCGTCGTGTCGCCTCCCACGACGACGGTTCCCGCGTCACGCGCGGCGGCTCCCGTGCCTCCGGCGACCGTCGGCAGGTCGCTGAGCCACACGACCGGCGCGGAGACGGCGACGACGATTGCGACGGGCGTTGCGCCCGCCGCCGCGAGATCGCTCAGTGCTGCCGCCGTCGCCCGGTAGCCGATCTCCGCCGGCGTTATCCACGAGCGGCGAAAGTGCACGTTCTCGACGCTGGTGTCGGTGCTGAGCACCAGTTTCGAGTCCGGCGGCATCGCGACCACCGCGCAGTCGCCGCCGATCCCGCCCGCGCCGTCAGCGAGCCGGGACACGAAGGCGCGGATGAGATCGAACTCCGCGCCGGGTCCCAGCTCGATGTGGCCAACAGGTGTCGCGCGTCCGCGATCAGGAGCGCGACGATCGTCTTCGATCACCCGCTGGCCACCACGGACGGGAGCGATGCCACCACCGGGTATCGGTCCTCGTCCACCGCGCAGTCCCACGCGGCCGGCATGGCACGCACGACGTCGCCCAGCGTGATCCCCCGGACTCGGCCTGCCCCCGCCAGTTCCGCGGCCCGGCCGTGAATCCATGCCGCGCACGCAGCGCTCGTCATGGGGTCGCCTGTCTGCGCCAGTAATGTCCCGACGATGCCGGCGAGCAAATCGCCGCTGCCGCCGGTCGCGAGCACCGGCGATCCGCTGGCATTGACCATTCGGCGCTGGTCTGGCGCGCTGATGATCGTCGGGACGCCTTTGAGCAACACAGCCGCGCCGAGCCGCGCGGCGAGCGAGAGCCCAACATCGAAGCGCCGCGCGAGCACGTCGGCGATCGTCGCCTCGACGAGGCGGCCGAACTCACCGGGATGCGGCGTGATGACAGCAGGCCGGCCGGCGAGCAATGCTGCCAGATCATCCGGCCGGCCAGCAAACGCATTGAGACCGTCGGCGTCGACGACGATGGGCAGCCGGCTGTGGCGGAGCACGCGGGCCGCGAGCGACTGCGCGTCCGTACCGCCGCCGAGTCCAGGCCCGAGCAGAACCGCATGGGCCCACCCGCCGATGTCCTTTTCAACCGTTGCATCATCAGTAGGCCACGACTGGGCGAGTGCCTCGGGCACGGCGGTCTGTGCGACGGATACGTTCCGCGGCGCGACGAACAGGCGCACGAGGCCGATGCCACTGGCAAGCGCACCGCGTGCTGCCAGCAGCGCCGCCCCAGCCATCCCGTCGCCGCCGGCCACGATCGCGAGGCGCCTCCGGTCTCCCTTGTTCGCGTCCGCGGCGATACGAGGGACGTGGTGGCGTACGAATGCCGCGTCGGTGAGCACTGGTGCCTGGCTGGCGGACGCCAGATGCCGGCCGAGACCGATGTCGAGGACCGCGACCGCGCCCGCGTGATCGCGCGCGATGGCGAGTCCACGTTTGAGCGTCCCGAATGTCAGCGTGAGGTCGGCGCGCACTGCGCCGGTCGCGCTGCCGCTCGTCGCGTCGACGCCACTCGGCACATCGAGTGAGACCACGATCGCACCCTGGCGGCGGGCGGCCGCGATCCGCGCGATCGCGCCGGCGATCACGCCATGGGGTGCGCCCGACGCTCCCGTTCCCAGCAGGCCGTCCACGACGACGGCATCGCCCGCAAGCGCCTGGCCCGAGGATCCGATCATGGCTTCTGCGGCCGCGCGCTCCGCGATGGCGTCCGGCGTGCGGGTGTCGCCGACCGCGATCACGCGGACCGAGATGCTCGCGGCGGCGAGGGCGCCCGCGACGACCCAGGCGTCGCCGCCATTGTTGCCGGGTCCTGCATAGATCGCGACGCCGCGGGAGAGTCGTTCACCGAATCGCCGCGCGATTTCGCCTGCCGCGGCCATGCCCGCCGCCCGCATGAGCGCCCGCGACGGGATGCCGGCGGCGATCGCGGCCTCGTCGCAGGCGGCGCTCTCGGCCGAGCTGACTACGCGCACGCCCGGCGCCGTCAGCGACACGCTATTTCTGGAAGCGGGGGACCGAGCGGCCGAAGGTGATGGCTGGAAGGTTCGGAGAGCCGCTCATGCCTGTTGGATGACGTTCCACGGGTAGTTTTGCTCGAACGCCTCATCGAAATCAAACACGCCGAGGAAGTCGGTCCGTGAATCGGTCGGCTGGCTGATGAGGAGGTTGAGGTCGACGAGCGTGAACACGACATCGCCGATATCGCCGGTCGACCGGATCCCCCAGTGCTCGAGGACCTGGCGCGCCAGGACGCCGAACCGGTCGAGTGCCAGATCCCGGCACGATCCCGCAAGTTCACGGCCACCGATGTGGCGGCGTTCGGAGAGGCGCGACTGGCAATACTCGAGCGCGGACAGCACGAACAGATACGCATGTTCGTGGAACCGCCGCTCGCGCAGCCGGATCTGCTCCATGATCCCATCCCGAAACGCCAACTCCGCCACCGCTTACCTCGCGTCGAAGACTCCGCCAACCGCAGTCTGCTTCCGGCTTGGGCGCACTCCCGCCCGCTCCGCGTGCACTCGACGAACGGCGCGGGAGCACGGCAACGCCCAAATACGTGGTGCGCCAGTTGCGGCCGCACGGACGTGTTCGCGGCAGAAAATACGCGACGCCGCGCTGCGCGCCAGATCGGGTTTTCCCCGCACCCCGGCCGGCTACCGCGGCGCCTCTTCTGCTACCGGGTAGAGCGGGAACGCCGCGGCCAACTCGCGGACATCCGCGCGGACCGCCGCCGCCAGCGCGGCATCGCCTGTGTGCGTGAGCACCCGGTCCATCAGCTCGGCGACCCTGTGCATCTCCCGTTCCTTGAACCCGCGGGTCGTCACTGCTGGCGTGCCGATCCTGATGCCGCTGGTGACGAATGGCGACTGGGTCTCCCGGGGCACGGTATTCTTGTTCACCGTGATCCCGGCGAGGTCGAGCGCCTGTTCTGCCGCTTTGCCAGTCAACCCCTTATTGCGGAGGTCGACGAGCATCAGATGCGTGTCCGTGCCGCCTGAGACGACCTGATATCCTCGCTGGACGAGCTCGGCCGCAAGCGCCTGCGCATTGCGGACCACCTGCTTGCAATAGTCCGTGAACGCGGGCAGCAGCGCCTCGCGGAACGAAACGGCCTTTGCCGCGATCACATGTTCGAGCGGTCCGCCCTGCGTGCCGGGAAACACGGCCTTGTCGATCGCCTTCGCGTGCGCGGTCCGGCACAGGATGAGCCCACCACGCGGCCCGCGGAGCGTCTTGTGCGTTGTCGTCGTCACGACATCTGCGTGCGGGATCGGCGACGGGTGGAGTCCGGTGGCCACCAGCCCGGCGATGTGCGCCATGTCCACCACGAAGAAGGCGCCGATTTCACGGGCCACCTCCGCAAATGGCGCGAAATCGATGGTCCGCGCATACGCGCTGGCGCCGGCGATGATGAGTGCCGGCCGGTGCTGCCGCGCCGCAGCGCGCATGGCATCGTAGTCGATCAACCCCTCGTCGGTCACGCCATAGTGCACGGCACGGTACAGCAATCCGGAAAAATTCACCGGCGAGCCGTGCGTAAGATGCCCGCCCTGCGACAGATCGAGACCGAGGATCGTGGCTCCGGGCTTGATTAGCGCGAGATACGTGGCGGCATTGGCCTGCGCACCCGAGTGCGGCTGGACATTGGCGTGCTCCGCGCCGAACAACTGCTTGGCCCGGTCGATCGCCAACTGCTCGATCTGGTCGATGACCTCACACCCACCGTAGTACCGCTTCCCCGGAAGTCCCTCGGCGTACTTGTTGGTCAGCGGCGATCCCATCGCTTCCATTACGGCCGGCGAGACGAAGTTCTCGCTCGCGATGAGCTCCAGGCCATCCGACTGCCGGGCGATCTCGCGTTCGATGAGGCGCGCGATCTCCGGATCGGCGTCGTTCAATGCCGCTCCGGGTGGGCACCGGTCCCACGCCGACCATTTCAGCATCTCCGCCTCCCTGAGAGCACCCGCATCGTCCGGCCTTCTCGCAATGTTGGCGTGGGGCGCCGTTCGCGCCAGCCACAGCGCGTGCAGCAGCCCTGCCTCACGATGCGTACAACTCGCGCGCGATGACCAGTCGCTGGATCTCCGATGTTCCCTCGTAGATCTCGGTGACTTTGGCATCACGAAAGAGCCGCTCCACCGGATAATCCTTTACGTAGCCGTACCCGCCGAAGACCTGGATCGCCTGGGTGGTCACCCACATCGCCATCTCGCTCGCGGCGAGCTTGGCGATGGAGCTCAACTGGGCGATCGGATCGCCGCGATCCTTGGCCGTCGCGGCGGCGTACAGCACGGCCCGGGCCTGCGTCACCCGTGCCGCCATATCGGCCAGCTTGAACTGAATGGCCTCGAACTCGCGGATCGCCTTCCCGAACTGCCGGCGCTCGGCGGCGTACTGCACCGCGTGCGCGAGCGCCGCGCGGCCGATGCCCACGGCTTGAGCGGCGATCCCGAGGCGTCCGTGCTCGAGCGACTGCAGAGCGTAGATGAGCCCCTGCCCTGGCTCTCCGAGCATCTGGTCGGCGGGCACGCGCAGGTTGTCGAAGACGAGTTGGACCGTCGGCGACGCGCGGAGGCCCATCTTGTCTTCCTTCTTGCCGACCGAAAATCCCGGCTGTCCGGGCGTGACGATGAACGCCGAGATGCCTTTGGCGCCGCGGCGCGCGTCCGGCGTATCGGTCCGGGCCATGGCCAGAATGACGCCGGCGTTGTTGCCTTGCGTCACCCAGGACTTCGTACCATTGAGGATGTACGCGTCGCCGTCGCGCGCGGCCTGCGTGCGGAGCGACGACGCATCCGAGCCCGCTTCGGGTTCCGACAGCGCGAATGCGCCCAGCAGTTCGCCGCGAGCCATGGGACGCAGGAAGCGTTGCCGCTGCGCGTCGGTACCGTGTGCCAGCAGCATCTGGGACGGTAGCGAGTTGTGCACGCTCAGCATCACCGCTGTCGACGCATCAGCGGCGGCGATCTCTTCGAGCACCAGCAGATAGGTGACGGCATCCAGTGCCATCCCGTCGTCGGACTCCGGGACGAGCATGCCAAGGAACCCGAGGGCGCCGAGCCGCGGCACGAGCGACCGCTCGAAATGCGCGTCGCGGTCCCAGGCGGCGGCGTGGGGCGCGAGCTCGGCCTGCGCGAAGTCACGCGCGAGACGCTGGATCTCGCGCTGCTCATCGGTCAGCGTCAGAAACTCAGGGAGCGGCACCATCAATCGTACGTGTAGAACCCGCGGCGGCTTTTGCGGCCGAGCCATCCGGCCGCGACGTATTTGCGCAGCAGCGGACAGGCCCGGTACTTCGGGTCGCCGAGGCCGCCCTGCAAGACGTCGAGGATCGCCACGCAGGTATCCAGCCCGATCAGGTCGGCGAGCGCGAGCGGGCCGAGCGGATGGTTCATGCCCAGCTTCATCACCGTATCGATGGCTTCGGGCGTTGCCACACCTTCCATGACGCAGTAGGCCGCTTCGTTGATCATCGGCATGAGGATTCGGTTCGCCACGAACCCCGGATAGTCGTTGACTTCGACCGGCGTCTTGCCGATCTGCTTAGCGATGGCGGTCACGGTCGCGGTCGTGCCGTCGGACGTCGCCAGCCCCCGGATCACCTCGACGAGCGCCATCATCGGCACTGGATTCATGAAGTGCATGCCAATGACCCGCTGCGGGCGCCGGGTCCGTCCGGCAATCTCGGTGATCGAGATCGAGCTCGTGTTGGTCGCAAGGATGGCCTGGGGTCCGGCGATTTCATCCAGCGCGGTGAAGAGGCGGAACTTGAGCGCAGGGTCCTCGGACGCGGCTTCGATGACGAGCGCCGCCTCGCTGGCCGCCGCGATATCCGTGGCGTCCGTGATCCGCGCCAGCGCTGGCTCCTTGGCGCCGGCTTCGATCACCCCTTTCTTGATCTGCCGGTCCAGATTCCCGGCGATGGTGGACCGCGCCCGGGCGAGCGCATCGGCGGAGACATCGATCAACGTCACCGGAAAGCCGTTGAGCGCAAACGTGTGAGCGATCCCGTTCCCATCTGTCCCGCGCCCACCACCGCCACACGATCTGCCATGCTCGAAACTCCTTGCTGCGGCCACGCCGCGCTTTGACATCGTTGGGACCTGCATCCGGATGCCGGGGCTGGGATGTTTCTCCTTCGCGCCTGCGGCTCCGGCAGCGCGCAGTCCGCCGCTACCGGATCAGGGGACGCGCTCGACGCTCAGTGCTACGGCGTCGCCGCCGCCCAAGCACAGCGTGGCGAGCCCGGTGCGCGCATTCCGGTCGCGCATCGCATAGAGGAGGGTGGTCAGTACCCGCGCACCGCTCGCGCCGATGGGATGGCCCAGCGCGATCGCGCCACCGTGCACGTTGACGCGATCCCAGTCCCACTCCAGCTCCTCGCCATCGGCCAGCGCCTGCGACGCAAACGCCTCGTTGGCTTCGATCAGATCGTAGTCACCGATCGTGCGTCCTTCCTTGCGCATCAGATTGCGCACCGCGGTCACTGGCGCGAAGAACAGATCCTGCGGCGCGACGGCACCGGTCGCATAGGCGGTGATGCGCGCCATGATCGGCAGCCCCTTCGCCCGCGCGTACGCTTCGGACGCGACGACGAGCGCCGCGGCGCCGTCGTTGAGCGACGAGGCATTGCCGGCCGTGACGGTCATGTCTCCCGGCTTCATGTCCTTGGGCGCGTCCCCCGGGAACGCCGGCTTGAGCTTGGCCAGACTCTCGAGCGAGGCATCGCGCCGCGGGCCTTCGTCGGCGCTGATCAGGGTCGGCCCTTTCCGCCCCGGGACTTCGATGGAGACGATCTCGCCGGCGAACTTGCCCGCGTCCATCGCCGCAACGGCCTTGCGATGGGACTGGAGGGCGAACGTGTCCTGTGCGTTGCGCGCGATGTGCGCCTTGCGCGCGGTGTACTCGGCATGCCCGCCCATGTGGACGTCGCAAAATGGGCACCACAGCCCATCGCGAATCACGCCGTCGACCAGGGTCTGGTCACCGAGCTTGTACCCGTTGCGCGCACCGTAGAGATAGAAGGGCGCATTGGACATCGACTCCTGGCCACCGGCGAGCACGAGATGCGCGTCGCCCGCGCGGATCGACTGCGCGGCCAGCATCACGGCCTTGAGACCCGATCCGCACACCTTGTTCACGGTCACCGCGGACACAGTGGCAGGCACCCCTCCCTTGATCGCCGCCTGACGCGCCGGCGCCTGGCCGACGCCACCCTGGACGACGTTGCCCATGATGACTTCCTGGAGGTCACCCGCGTCGATGCCCGCGCGCTCGACGGCGGCGCGGATGGCCGCGGCACCGAGGTCGGGGGCCGACAGCGGTGACAGTCCGCCCAGGAACCGGCCAATGGGTGTGCGCGCCGCTGAGACGATGACCGGAGTGCGATCGAGCGATGTTGAGTCAGACACGGGACCAGCTCCTATGGACAAGTACGACGAATTGGCAAAAAAGCGCCCACGGCCGCTTTACGTGGCGGCCTGGGCGGCGGCGCCCGCTTCGAGGCGCAACGACCGGGTCTCGATCTCACGCCGCACGGCGCGCACGAACGCATCGGCCGGGAGCGGCACTGGATGCTGTTTTTCCCCGGCGCCACGGACGGTGACCGCCACCGTCCCATCGGCCGCTTCGCGCTTCCCGATCACCGCGAGGTACGGGACTTTCATCATGGCCGCCTCGCGGATCCGGTAGTTGAGCGTACCCGACCGGCGGTCCAACTGTGCGCGGATGCCCGCTGCGGTCAGACCATCGCACACGGCGGACGCGGCGCCGGCGACGTCGTCGATCACGGGGATGACCCGGACCTGCTCCGGCGCCAGCCACAGCGGGAATGCCCCGGCGTAGTGCTCGATCAGGCCCCCGACGAACCGCTCCATCGAGCCGACGAGTACGCGGTGCAGCATGATGGGCCGGTGGGCGGCGTTGTCCGCGCCCGTGTACGTCAGTTGAAAACGCTCAGGGAGGTTGAAGTCGAGCTGTACGGTCGGTCCCTGCCACTTGCGCCCGATCGCATCCACGAGCTTGAAATCGAGCTTGGGTCCGTAAAACGCCCCGCCGCCGGCGTCGATCACGTATGCCTGGCGCCGTGCTTTGAGCACGCTCGCGAGCATTTCCTCCGCCTCGGCCCAGACCTCGGGCGTTCCCAGTGCCTTGTCGGGCCGCGTCGACAACTCGATGCTGTACTCGTACCCGAACACGGACAGCATCTCGTGCACGAGATCGAGGAGGCGCTCGATCTCCTGCGGGCCCTGCTCGGGGGTGCAGAACACATGGGCGTCGTCCTGCGTGAAGCCACGCACCCGGAGCATCCCGTGCAGCACGCCGCTCCGTTCATAGCGGTAGACGGTGCCGAACTCGGCGTAGCGGATCGGCAGGTCCCGGTAGGAGCGCGGGTGCGCCTGATAGATCGCGATGTGCCCAGGGCAGTTCATGGGCTTGGGACGATAGGAGACCCCCTCGACGTCCATCGCGCCGAACATGTTCTCGCGGAAATTCTCCAGATGCCCGGAGATCTCGAACATCTTGTCGCTGAAGATGTGCGGGGTATAGACCAGATCGTACCCGTGACGCAGGATGAGCTCTCGCTCGTATTGCTCGATCTCCGAGCGGATGGTCGCCCCCCGGGGATGCCAGAGGATGAGTCCCGGGCCGACACGCTGGTCCGTCGAGAACAGGTCGAGCTGCGCCCCGAGCGTCCGGTGATCGCGGCGCTTGGCCTCCTCGATGCGGTGGAGGTACGCATCGAGGTCGTCCTTCTTCCACCAGGCCGTGGCGTAAATCCGCTGTAGCATCGGACGGTGCTCGTCGCCCCGCCAATACGCCCCCGCGGTGTGCAGCAACTTGAAGTGCTTGAGATACGAGGTGTCCGGCACGTGCGGTCCGCGACACAGATCGATGAACGGTCCGTCAGTGTAGGTGGAGATGACCTCGTGCGGCCCCAGATCCGCGATGCGCTCCAGCTTGAGGGGGTCGTCGGCAAAGCGGTGCAGTGCCTCCTCGAGCGACACTTCCTCGCGCACGAACGGGAATCGCTCCGCGACCACACGCTCCATCTCGCGCTCGAACGCGGCCAGGTCGTCCGGCGTAAATGGCGTGCTGACGCCGAAGTCGTAGTAGAACCCGTCCTCGATCGATGGCCCGAACCCGATCTGGGCGTCGGGCCGCAGGCGGCGGACCGCTGTGGCCAAAATGTGCGCGCCCGAGTGCCGCAGCACGTCGAGCGATCGCGGATCGGACGCGGTGAGCACCCGGAACGCGCCGTTCGCCCGGAGCGGCGTTTCCAGGTCCTGAATCGACCCATCGACCTCCACCGCCACGGCATCACGGAGGAGCCGCGGGCCGATGCTGGCCACGACATCGCGGGCGGGCGTGCCGGGCGGGACCTCCCGGACGCTGCCGTCGGGAAGCGTCAGCCGTATCACGGGATCAGTGGCTCCGGTCGAACAGCGCGACGACGCCCCGTTCGTACCGGAAATACAGGAACAGACCGGCCGCGAGCACGATGGCGATGACTACCCAGACCGATCTGCGGGATAACCCCGTGCGCTGCGCCCCCGGCGGTTGGCCCCCTATGCCGGCCAGCGGCGAATCAGCGCCGCGCTGCGGCGTGGCGCCAGTCTTGCCGGTATATTGGTCTTGCTCCATGTCAGAGCAAAGTTAACCGCAGACCCTTTGCACTCGCTACGGATCGTAGCTGGGAGTGACCATGGCGCGCTGGCGCATACGGCACCACGAGCCCGAACCGATGGGCGCCGGAAAGATCACCCTCCTGGCCGCCGGCGTGATCGCTGGATTGGCCGCAGGCGCCTACGTGGCGCACCGGATGGGCGGGGTGTCGGGCATCTCCGCACGCGTCCGCAAGCGGTGGCCGTCGCGCGGCGAGCGCGAGGCGACCGAGGCCGGCGACGACCGTGATCGCGACCACGCGACCCACGACGTCGCGGACGCCTACGCCGCCGACCACGCCGCGACATACGAAAGCGAATTCGACGCCGATGACGAGGCGGAGTTCGACGAGGATGGGGACTTGGCCGGCGACGATGACGACGCCGAGTTCGGCGGCGACGACGCGGACGACGACGACGAAGACGCGGAGGCGGACGAGGACGAGGACGACGATCTGCCCGCAGATGGCGAGGACGAGTTCGCGAGCGCAGACCCGGAGCTCGAGGACCGCGTGCTCGACGTGTTCGTCAACGATCCGGTGCTCGCTGAATGCCCCGTGGACATCGGCGCGATTCGCCAGGGGACAATCGAGCTGACCGGGGGCGTCCAGACCCGGGAGGAATACGAACACGCCACCACCCTGGCCCGCGGCGTGCCAGGCGTGGAGACCGTCGTCAATCGCCTGGACATCCTCGAGGAGGAGAGTGTCGAGGCGGACTCCGCGGCGCATTACGATGCGGGCGACCCCCGGTACGCCGAATCCGGATGGGAAGGCGAGACAATTGGCACCGGACGCCGCCGGCAGGGTACGTCTGACGATGTCGGCCGGCACGAGGACCCGAAGGTCCCACTCGAAAACCGCGCGACGAGCGAAGATGCCGCGATCCGGGACGCAGCCGGGGATATCGATGACATCGCCGAGCGTCGCCGCCGTCGCGGGCACACCGGCGGATCGCGGTCACATGCCGCTGGCGCCAAGTCCGAGCCCCAGCAGGAGCCGCCTGCGACCTGACCCTCGCCGGGCGCGCTTGGCAGAGACGCCGTCCGATCGGACGGCGGCGTGGTGTACGGCGTTGTGTACGGTGTTGTGTACGGTGTTGTGTACGGTGTTGTGTAGATTTGATCGATGACTCCCAGCCCGCTTCCCGCGCAGTACGACGCCGCGGCGACCGAGCGTGAGGTCGCGCGCCGCTGGCAGGAAGCGAACGCCTTCGCCGCCGAGGACTCGGGGTCGCGCCGTGCCGGAGGGACCCACGACCCATTCGTGATCTTCATGCCGCCGCCGAACGTCACGGCAGTCCTGCACGTGGGCCACGGGCTGACCATGACGGTGCAGGACGTGCTCATTCGCTGGCGGCGGATGGCTGGCGACGACACCCTGTATCAGCCGGGCACCGATCACGCCGGCATCGCCACGCAGCACATCGTCGAGAAGCTGCTCGCGGCCGAGGGCACGACGCGGCAGGCGATCGGGCGCGAGGCCTTCGTGGCCCGCACCGCGGCGTTCGTGGCGGAGACCGGCGGCCTGATCCTCGAGCAACTTCGCGCGATCGGCGTGTCCGCCGACTGGTCGCGGCTCGCGTACACGCTGTCGCCCGCGCTCTCCCGCGCGGTGCGCGAGGCGTTCGTCCGGCTCTATGACGAAGGCCTGATCTACCGCGGACACCGCGTGATCCACTGGTGCCCGCGCTGCCTGACGGCGCTCAGTGACGAGGAGGCCGAGCACGAGGACGAAGTGGGCGCCCTTTACCACGTGCGCTACGCCGTCGCCGGCGACCCGGCACGCGCCATTGTCGTCGCGACCACGCGGCCCGAGACGATGCTGGGCGACGTCGCGATCGCGGTGCATCCCGATGACCCGCGATACCGGGACCTCATCGGCCGTCACGTCACGCTGCCACTTGTGGGCATCGAAGTCCCCGTCGTCGCCGACCCGGCGGTCGACCCAGGGTTCGGCACGGGGGCCGTGAAGGTCACGCCGGCGCACGATGCGAACGATTTCGAAATCGGACAGCGTCACGGCCTGCCGATGCCGCTCATCATGAACCCGGCAGCCGAGATCGAGGAGGGCGCCGGCGCCGCCGGACGCGTTCCGCCGGCGCTCGCGGGACTCGACCGCTTCGATGCCAGGACCCGCATCGTGGAGATGCTGCGATCGGGCGGTGCGCTCGTGCGGGTGGAGGAACACCGGCACGCCGTCCGGCACTGCTACCGGTGCGACTCGCCGATCGAACCGCGCCTCTCCGATCAATGGTTCGTGCGGATGGCGCCGCTGGCCGCGCCGGCACTCGAGGCGGTCCGGTCGGGAGCCGTGCGGATCCTGCCGGAGCGGTGGGTGGCAGTGTACACGAACTGGCTCGAGAACATCCGCGACTGGAACATCTCGCGCCAGTTATGGTGGGGGCATCGGATTCCGGTGTGGTATTGCGATGCGTGTGGTTGGCAGGCGGCGCTGCGCGAGGATCCGGCCGGCTGCCCCACGTGCGCGGGGCCGATCCGCCAGGACAACGACGTGCTCGACACGTGGTTCTCGTCCTGGCTCTGGCCACTGTCGACGCTCGGCTGGCCTGACGACACGCCGGCGCGGCGCGCGTTCTATCCGGGCGACGTGCTGGTGACCGGCTCGGACATCCTGTTCTTCTGGGTCGCGCGCATGATCATGTCGGGAATCCACTTCGATGGACGCCCGCCGTTCCACACCGTGCTGCTGCACGGCATCGTCCGCGACACGCAGCACCGGAAAATGTCGAAGTCACTGGGCAACGGCATCGATCCGCTGGATGTGGTCGCGCTGTACGGGGCGGACGCGCTGCGGTATACGCAGATCGCGGGGATGGGCCTCGGGACCGACGTGATCCTCGATCCACAGAACCTCGAGCGGTCGTTCGCGCCGGGACGGAACTTCGTCACGAAGCTCTGGAACATCGGGCGCTTCCTGCTCACGAACGTCGGGGACGAACCCGTCACCGCCGGCATCGCCGACATGGCAAGCGCCCGGTCGCTGACCCGCGCCGATCTCTGGATCCTGGCCCGGCTGGACGCGGCGATCGGCGCCTGCGACGCGGCGCTTGGCCCCGCCCGCCCGGATGGACCAGGCCCCTGGGCCGGCGCGGAGCTCAAGACCGGACTGCGGCTCAGTGAGTTCGTCGAAGCTGCACGCGGGTTCATGTGGAGCGACCTCGCGGACTGGTACCTGGAACACTGCAAGGGACGTCTGGCGCCCGAATGGGACACCCACGATCGGGCGGTCGCGCGCAGCGTTCTGCTTCACGTCTTCGATGCCGGGCTGCGCTTGCTGCATCCGGTCGTGCCGTTCGTGACCGAGGGCCTCTGGCAACGGCTGCCGTCAACGGATGCGGGCGCGGTGCTCGCGCGGGCCGCATGGCCATCTGTACGGGACTTGCCGACCGCGCGCATGGGGCGCCGGTCCGGCGCAGCGCGTCTGGCCGCAGACTCGGCAGCCGCCGAGTACGACCTGGTGCGCGAGGCCGCATCGGCCGTGCGGCAGATCCGCGCCGATTATGCGGTCGCGCCGGGGACTGTCATCGATGTGGTGATCGACGCCGCGGCGGATTGCCGCGAGGTCTTCGTCGAGGAGGCGGAAGGCCTGGGACGGCTCACGCGAAGCCAGGTGCGGGTCGCCGCATCCGGCAGCTCGGCGGCGCCCGGGAATGAAGGCAACCACGGTGCGGCCGCCACGACAGTTCTCAGCGACGGCACGACGGTCGTCGTCCCGCTCGCCGGGCTGATCGACATCGCCAAGGAATGCGCGCGGCTCCGCGGCGAGTTGGAACGGCTCGACGCCCAGTTGGCTGCCCTTCGCGGGCGGCTGGCGAACGCCGGCTTCCTGAGCCGGGCGCCCGAGGCCGTGGTTCAGGCCGAACAGGTCAAGGCGCGGGAATGGGCCACGCGCGCCGAGCTGCTTCGCACACGTCTCGACGGACTGTGCGCGGCGTGACCCAGCCCAAGCCGCGTTTTCTTTCTTCGGGCCGTCGTACCGCACTCGTGTGCGGGGCGATCACAGCCGCCGCGGCGATCGCCATCGCATGCGCGGGCACGATTCCGCCGCCCGGCGGCCCGATCCGAAAAGAGCCCGCGATCATCCTGTCGTTCTCGCCAGAGACGAGCGCCGTCAACGTCCATCCGCACGCCGCCGTGATCCAGTTCGACGAGGTCGTATCGGAGCGAGGGGCGGGATCCGGATCGAGCAATCTGAGCAGCCTGTTCCTGGTCTCACCACGGACAGGCGATCCCGACGTGGATTGGCATCGCTCGCACATTTCCATCCGGCCCAAGCACGGGTTCCGCGACAACACGGTCTACACGATCACCATGCTGCCCGGGCTCGCTGACCTGCACAACAACGTGCGCAAAACAGGGGCGGTCCTGACGTTCTCGACTGGTCCGACGATTCCCACCACGGTCGTGCGCGGGCGGGTGTTCGACTGGCAAACGGGCCAGGTCGCGCCGCGCGCCTTCGTCCAGGCAATCGTTCGCAAGGATACGTCGGTCGTCTACGTGACGGTGGCGGATTCGAACGGCGCGTTCGTCCTCCGCCATATGCCGCCCGATTCCTACATCGTGCGCGGCTTCGTCGATGCGAACAACAATCGCATCCTCGATCGCATCGAGATCTGGGACAGCGCGGGCGTCAACCTCGCCGACAGCGCGCAGGTCGAGCTGCTGGCGTTTCTGCATGACACGCTTGGACCGCGCATCTCCGAGATCGCGGTGACGGACAGCACCACGATTCGCGTGACCTTCGACCGCGGGATCGACACGTTGCAGACGATTACCGCGAGCCTGTTCAGGATCAAGACCAAGGACTCGACGGTCGTACCGATCACCAATGCCCGCTCGGGACCCGAGTACGACTCAGCGGTCGCCGCCGCGATCCGTGTTCGCACCGACTCGGCGCTCCACGCCGACTCGATCCGGCGTGTCGACTCGGGGCTCGCATCGCGGGATACCGCCGCCGCCCGCGAACGCCGCGCGCGGATGGCCGAGCGCCGAGACTCCGCGGCGCGCGCACGCATTCCGAAGCCCAGCCGCCGCAGCCCGGCCAAGGAGGCCGTGATTCAGCTCGGCACGCCGCTCGAGACCGGCAAGTACTATCGGCTGGAAGCGATCGATGTCCGCGGACTGCTGGGGAAGGCTCATACAGGCGACCGCGTATTCAGCGGACCGAAGCCTCCCCCGTCGGACAGCGCCAAACGCTCGCGGGCCGATTCTGCCCGAGGGAAACTCCGCGGACGTCCGGGCAAGTCGCCGCCTGGGGGCGCGAGTGCGCCCGCCACAGCGCCACCCACGCCGCCACCCACCCCGCCAGCCACGCCGGCACCGGATACGGCAGCCAAACCGCCGCCGGCTTCGCCACCGTCCGGATCGCGATCCAGATGAACGATCCGAGGCGCGACTTGCCATCGGTCGGCGCGCTGCTCGAGAGCGCCAGCTTGCAGCCCCTGCTGCAACGCGCTCCGCGCGCTGTGGTGCTCCAGGCAATCCGCACGGCCATCGATGATGCGCGTCGCGCACCCGCGACGGCACCCACGGATGATGGGGGCTGGGCCCAGCGCGTCGAAGCTGCAGTGACGGCGCACATGCAGCCGTCGCTGCGGCCGCTCTTCAACGCGACCGGGGTGATCCTCCACACGAACCTCGGCCGGGCACCACTCGCCGATGTGGCCGTGCGCGCGATCCAGGATACAGCCGCGGGATATTGCAATCTGGAATACGACATCGAGCGGGGCGCCCGGGGCTCCCGGTACGTGCACAGCGTCGCGCTCCTGCGCGAGCTGACTGGGGCAGCCGACGCGATTGTGGTGAACAACTGCGCGGCGGCACTCGTTCTGGCTCTCAACACGCTTGCCCGCGGACGTGAAGTCCTGGTGTCGCGCGGAGAGCTGATCGAGATCGGCGGCAGCTTTCGCGTGCCCGAGATCATGGCCAAGAGCGGAGCCCGCCTCGTGGAGGTCGGATCGACGAATCGCACGCACACCAGCGATTACGCGTCGGCGCTCACCGACCGGGTCGCGGCGATCGTCAAGGTGCACCGGAGCAATTTCGCGGTCACAGGCTTCGTCGCCGAAGCCACGGTCGGCGAGCTGGCCGTGTTGGCGCGCGACCGTCAGGTTCCCGTGCTACACGACCTTGGCAGCGGCCTGCTGGTATCGCTCGAAGCCTACGGGCTGGCCGGCGAGCCGACAGCACGAGATGCCATAGCCGCCGGTGCGTCACTGGTGTTCATGAGCGGAGACAAGCTGCTGGGAGGGCCGCAAGCCGGGATCGTGGCGGGCGACGCCGCGCTCATCGCACGGCTCCGCACGAATCCGCTCACCCGCGCGCTCCGGGTGGATAAGCTGACGCTGGCGGCGCTAGAGGCGACGCTCGCGCTGTACCGGGACGCGGAGGTCGCCGTTCAATCGGTCCCCGTGCTTGCGATGCTGACGGCGCCCGTGGCCGCGGTGCGCGCGCGGGCCGGCGTGGTCGCGGCGCGCCTGCGCGAGCAAGGGATCCACGCGACGGTCATCGACAGTACGGCGTCCGTCGGCGCAGGAGCGTTTCCGGGTGCCAGCATCCCATCGGCGGCGCTCGCGCTCGCCGGAGATGCCACTGCAACCGAGGCGCGGCTGCGTGCGGGCCGGCCATCGATCGTCGGCCGGATCACCGATGGCGCGGTGCTGCTGGACCTCAGGAGCGTACTGGCCGCGCAGGATGCCGCGTTCGCCGACGCGGTCGTGCACGCGCTGTCCTGACTCACACGATGCCAACAGGCCGGCCCGCGGTGTTTCTCGATCGCGATGGGACCATCATTCACGATGAGCGATACCTGTCGGACCCCGACCAGGTGGTCGCCGTCGCCGGAGCCGCCGCCGCGATCACGCGCCTTCGCGCTGCCGGGTACGCGATCGTCGTCGTCACGAACCAATCTGGGCTGGCCCGCGGCTACTTCACGCCAGCGCAATACGAGACCGTGCGCGAGCGGACCGCCGCCGTCTTCGCGGCGGCGGGCGCCGTCCTGGATGCGACATACATGTGCCCGCACCACCCCGGCTTCACCGGACCGTGCGACTGCCGGAAGCCCGGGATCGGTTTGTACACCCGCGCCGCCCGCGATCTCCGCCTCGACCTCTCGCGATCGGTGTTGATCGGTGACCGATGGAGCGACATCGCGGCTGCGCCCGAACTGGGGGCGCGCGGCATCCTTGTGCGTGGTCCGGAAACGCCCGCCGCGGAGGCGGACCGCGCCGCCCGAGAAGGCGTGGCGGCCGCGTCCCTCGGCGCCGCGGCCGACGCGATCATCGCCGCGTAACGTGCAGCCTGCGCGCGGTATGCGCGATGCATCGCGGCCCCGTCCGGAACGAGCTTGTCCCATCGCTCTTACCGCACAGTGGCGCTGACGATAAACTGACGGACTGATGCGACGTATCGCCGTTCTGGCTTCGGGAGCCGGGTCCAATCTTCAGTCCATCCTCGCCCATCTGGCCAGCGCCGGGTCCGGCGCGGCGGGGGCCGTGTCGCTGGTTGCGTCGGACCGGCCGCAAGCGGGTGCTCTCGCGATCGCCGCCCGTGCGGGCATCCCGACTGGCACCATCCACGACCCGGACGACGGCGGTGCGATCCTGGCGCTCCTGGCGGAGCATCGGATCGAGCTGGTCGCGCTCGCCGGGTATCTCACGCACGTTCCGGAGGCGGCGACGCGCCAATTCCGCGGTCGCATGATCAACGTGCATCCTGCCCTGCTGCCAGCTTTCGGCGGACCCGGCATGTACGGAACGCGCGTGCATCGCGCCGTGCTCGACGCCGGCGTGAAGGTCTCAGGAGTAACCGTGCACTTCGTCGACGACGCGTATGACCATGGGCCGATCATCGCGCAGTGGCCGGTGCCAGTGCTGGCCGGCGATACGCCGGCGGCGCTGGCCGCGCGAGTCCTGAGGGCCGAGCACTGGCTGTACCCGTGCGCGGTGGCGGCCGTCGCACGTGGCCGCGTCACGCTCGACGCGAGCGGCATCGTGAGTGGGGAGACCGGAGTAGCGGTGCCGTGCCCGATATTTCGCCTTCAGCCCGAGGAATCCGAATTGTGATCTCAGATGTCAGGGCGCGTGCAGCGATCGTGATGGTGATGGCGGTGGGGGCCATCGTCCCCGCCGCAAGTCACGGCCAGGCGGCAGCACAGGCGGGCGGGACCACCGAGGCAGTCGCGCAATGGATCGCGCTCCCGGCGCCGCCGGGCGGGGAGCGTGCCGCAACCGACGTGATCTCCGCGTCGATGCCAGGCTGGACGCGAGACCGCCTCGGCAATCTCATCATGCGACGCGGATCAGGTTCGCCGCGGCGCGTCGTCGCCTGCGGTCTCGATGAGGCGGCGTACGTCGTGAGTGAGATCACACCCGACGGGTACGTGCGGCTACAGTCCAGCGGACGCGCGCGGCGATCGCCGCTCTGGGACCAGTTCCACGAAGGACAGCGGATCCGGATCATCACCCGGGACGGTGCGCGTCCGGCGGTCGTCGCCGTACGCAGCACACATTTGTGGCGGGCGCGTCCGTCCGCCGAGCCGATTGTCCGAGTGGACGATCTGTGGGTGGATGTCGGCGCTCGGACTCGGGCCGAAGTGGCGCAACTCGGGATCGCGTTACTCGACCCCGTGATCCGGGAATGGCCGTCGTGGCGCTTCGCGGACGCGGTGGCCGGACCCGCGGCGGGCGACCGGGCCGGGTGCGCAGCGGTTGCGGCAGCGGCGACCCTCACGCCAAGCCAGGGCGAGACAGTCTGGGTTCTCAGCGTGCAGCACGCATTTGGGTACGCCGGATTGCAGGCCGTCCTGACCGGACTCGGACACGCCGATTCGCTCTATCTGGTGGATGCGGCACTCGCCCGCGACACAGGGGCCGTCGCGAGCGAGCCGGTGACGCGTCACGCCGTCACCGGACCGTCTACCAGGCCGTTTGCGGGCCGGGCGGACGCCGTCGTTGCGATCGGCGTTCGGTCATTGCATCCGGGCACGCTCGTGGAGACCGTGCGGGGCAGCGACATCACCGCACTGGCCGAAGAGGTGGCGCACGCGTCCGGCGCGGCCCACGCATCGGAATCCGCGGTGGCGGCGTTGCGAGGTGTGGGTGGCCCACCGCCGGCAGCGATCGGGACCGACTCGCTCGCCGGCGTGGCCCGGATGATGGCCACGCTCTCCGACGCCTACGGTGTCTCGGGACACGAGGGACCAGTGCGCGCCGCCGTGACCGCCGCGATTCCGGTGGCGTGGCGCGCGCAGCCGACGCGGGTCGACTCGGCCGGCAACCTCATCATCTCTGCAGGCCCGGACCGGGATACGGTCGTCTTCGTCGCGCACATGGACGAGATTGGATTCCAGATCACGCATATCTCGCACGATGGTGCGGTGACGCTTGCGCAGTTGGGCGGCTTCTATTCCTCCCTGTGGGAGGGCCAGCCGGCGTTGCTGCACGTGAGCGACGAGGGGCGCCAGCTCGCCGAAGGCTCGAGTTGTTCGTTGGCGGGCGCTGCGGCGTCCGAGCGCGCCGTCGTTCCGGCCGGAACCCTCCCGGGCATTTTCGTCCCGCGTGCGCGGGCCACGTCCAAAGAGCCGGATACACTCACCGCCTGGTTTGGGACCGACTCGGCGGGACTGGCGGCGTGTGGCGTCACGGCCGGGACGCGCATCTCGGCCTACAAAGTGGCCTCGCGGCTCGCCTCGCTGCGCTTCACCGCACGTGCAATCGATGATCGCGCAGGATGTACATCACTCCTGATGGCACTGCGCCAGATCGATCCCGCCCGCCTGACACACAAAGTCATCTTCGTGTGGTCGGTGCGTGAGGAGGTCGGCCTGGAAGGCGCCGCAGCCGCGGCAGCGGAGTTTGGGCCGACCGTGCGGCGGGTCCACGCGATCGACACATTCGTATCCTCCGACTCGCCACTCGAGAGCCCGCGATTCGCGTTGGCACCTCTGGGTGATGGCGCGACACTGCGTTCACTCGACAATTCAAGCGTGACACCGCCGGACGAGGTCGCGCGTGCGCTACGCCTCGCGCGTGCGGCTCGCGTTCCAGTGCAGTTCGGAACCACGAACGGGGGCAACGACGGCTCGGTCTTCGTCCCCTGGGGGACGGTCGACGTCGCAGTCGGATGGCCGCTCCGGTACAGTCATTCGCCGGCTGAACTCGTGGATCTGCGCGACATCGATGCACTCGGCCGCATCGTCGCCACCCTGGC
>Ga0182024_10001641_pt1 | contig 56961 bp, 56 predicted proteins | sample P32metaG_FD_120480 | JGI IMG/M metagenome (GOLD analysis project Ga0182024, IMG submission 120480) | Permafrost microbial communities from Stordalen Mire, Sweden - P3-2 metaG (Illumina Assembly) | ecosystem: Environmental > Terrestrial > Soil > Wetlands > Permafrost | place: Sweden: Stordalen...
CTCGGCCTCAGCGCGCTTGGAGGAGATGGCTTTGCGCTTCTTGGGGGCGGCCTTGGTGATGGCCCCGGTGGTGGGAGTGGCGCGCGGGGCGCGGCCTTTTTTAGGGCGGGTGGAGGCCTGGCGATGCTTCTTGCCGAGGCGCTTCTTGCTGGGGCGTGGGGGCATGGGCGCGATTCTCCGGACGCCGGAAGCGCCATATATCAATTATAGGGAGACGCGAGCCACGAAGCCTTCAGCTGGCGTTGCGGAGCCTTCAGCCTTTATTTCTGAGTTCGGCAGAGGGGGTGGCAGCCGGGTGGGATAGACGCAGCGCAGGGAAACTGGTAGATTGCGTGCGTTGTCCGAAAAGAAGGCTTGCAAGCGATCCACTCAAGAGGGGGTTGTCGCATGGACACCATACTCTCCCCGAGGCTCCGGCCTATCCTGGCCGGTATCTTCCTGTTACTGCGGATGATCGCGATCCCCACGCCGGCATTTGCGGCGGGCGAGGACCTCTGGACTCCGAATAACACGCGGGTCCTGGTTACCGGGCCGATGCGGCTGAACCTGGGCTTCCTGAACCAGGCAGGCGCACCAACCAGCGCGATCGTATCGTCCCTGCCGGCATCGGCGCTGGAAGGGATGCCTTCGGGACTCGCCACCGCAGGCAAGTCGCCGCTGCTGGGCTGGGGCGGCGATGGGCACGGGTACTTCGATGATCTATGGAGTGCGGCCCGGGGCCAGGTCTGCAGCGACGTGCAGGCCGCGATTGCCAAACAGGTGAACCAGAGCCCCAACACGGCTTACGACATCCAGCCCTGCCACATGAACACTCGCGGCGGAATGCTGGTGAGTTTCCAGACGAGTTGGGCGGGCAGCGACGTGCTGCAGCCAGGCGGAACCGGCAGGCGGCTGCGGATCGATTATGAGGCGCCGCTGAACGGCGTGACCTTCTGGGTGACCTCGCCGCACACCTGCCATCGTGGGTCCACCTGCCCCACCGAACCGCAAGACCCGGTGATCTCTCTGATCTTTACCGTGGATATCGTTGTCACGTGCACGTCGCAGGCTCCGGGGGTCGCGCAGACGACGGCGCAGACGATCCCGCTGCCCATCTCGTGCACCTCCGACTCCAGCATTACGCCGGATGCGGTGCTGGGCGGCGACGTGACCGGCCAACTGGATGCCGCGGCGCTGGGGTGGGTGAAGCAACTGGCCAGCGAGGGCGGCAGCGTCGTTGCCACCGGGGGAGCGAGCCTGCCCGCAGCGGCGGCAGCGGCCATTGCCGGCGCAGTGAACGTCGCGGTGAAGGGCATTGGCGCGGCGGTGGCCGCGATCAGCGACCAGCACCTGCGCGATTTTGTGTCCAGCTCGCTGAGCATTTTGGCGTCGCACACCGCAGGTACGAGCGCGAACCAGGCCGGCACCGCGTTTGCCAGCTTCTTTCAGGAGCTTTATGGCGCGCAACTGGGCGGGCTGAGGCCGTTCGCAGTGGAGATAGGGCAGGGGCTGTCGCTGAACTTCGGGGTGGGCTATCCCCCGCCGGCCAAGCCGGTGCTGGAGAACACGACGAAGACGCAGAACAAGGGCAGCATCATCTCGCCGGCCATTGCGGTGACGCAGCAGCAGGTGGTGGCGGGGCAGACCATCCCGGTGCAGGCTACGTTCTTTCGCGGGACATACGTCGATGAGATGGACATCGCCTGGAACAAGACGGTGCTGGGCAAGCCGGTGTCCAAGCTGAAGTGGGGTCCTCCGGAGGTGACGATCACGATCGACGCGCTCAGCTTCCAAGCCACCAACCTGAAGCCAGCCACCGGTTACGGGTTTGTGGTGCAGGAGTGCGACGCGCTGAGTTGCTCGCCATGGAGCGAGATACTGGCGCAGAAGACGGAGGGCGCGGCTGCGGGCGATGTGACCTTCTGGCTGGACTCGAACCTGAAGCAGCCGGTGGGCGCTGCGCCGCTTGCGCCGGGCGGAGGATCGTTCACCGCGAATGTAACCATTCCAGTTACAACTACGCCGGGACAGCATATGCTGAATGCGGCCGCGCCGGGCCAGCCTGTGGCGACGGCGCCGATCGAGGTTTGCGCGCGTGGCGGCTGCGGGCCGAGCGTGGCGCTGGTGAACACGGCGAATAATACGTTCTATCCGCCGGGATGGCGCGTGGAGGTCTCCTACCCGGTGACGCTGCGCGGCTCGCAGTTTACCCCCGGCGGCGTGGCGGCGATCTATCTGGACAGCGTTAGCGGCGCAAAGATCGGCACGGCGCCGGTGGGGCCGCTGGGACACTTCCAACTAACCCTTAACGTGCCGCGCGTGGCGCAGGGCACGCACAACTTCATTGCGGTGGAGGGCGGCCAGGAGAAGTTTGTGCCTGTGCCCGGCCATCCGCTGCAGAATGCGATAGCGAAGCAGGCGGCGGGCAAGATGGTGGAGGCGAGCGTCAGCGTCGAAATACAGGCGATGGCGCAGTAAGGATTCGCCTCGGCGGCGGCCGGTGGTGCGGAGACTTCAGCCTGTATTGCGGAGGCCGGCGGAGATGCCGTTAATGGTGGCGGTGATGGCGCGGTCGAGTTCGGCGGAGGGGGACGCTCCACTGGCAAGGGCGGCGCGCTTGCGGCGGAGCAGCTCGACCTGGATGAGCGACATGGGGTCGACGTAGGGGTTGCGCAGGCGGATGGAGCGCTCGAGGACGGTGTTGGTTTGGAGCAGCTCGGACTGGCCGAGGACGGCGAGCACCATGCGAGTGGTGAGCTCGAACTCGGCGAGGAGCGTGGAGAAGACGCGATCGCGCAGGGCGGGGTCGGCGACCAGCGAAGCGTAGAGGCGGGCGATGGAGAAGTCGGCCTTGGCGATGCCGACCTCGACGTTGCGGATGATGTCGATGAAGAGCGGAAAGCCGCGGGCCATGGCGCGGAGCTGGGCGAGGTTGGCGGCTTGCTGATTCTCGTTAACTACAGGTCCCTCGACTGCGGCCGCTGCGCGTCCTTCGCTCGGGATGACAGCTTCTGAGGAGCCGCCGTTGTGCTGGATGAAGTGCTGGAGAGCGTGGCCGACGCCGAAGTAGGCGGGCACGACGTGGCGGGACTGCATCCAGCCGAAGACCCAGGGGATGGCACGGAGGTCCTCCATGCTGCGCTTGCGCTGGGCGGAGGCGTCGGTGCGCTTGGCGGGGCGGGAGCCGATGCGCGCGTGCTCGAGCTCGGCGACGGGCGTGGCCTGCTCGAAGTAAGTGAAGGTCTCGGGATCCTCGGCGATGTGGGCGCGGTAGAAGGCGTAGGAGGTCGCGGAGATCTGGTCGAGCGCGGCTTCCCACTCAGGGAGGATCTCGCCAGTGAGGTGGGGGGTGTACGATTCCCTTCCCTCTTTGCGCTGCAGCGTAGCGTCTGGGCGGGCGACGGCGTCGAGCGAGGCGGCGATCATCAACTCCAGATTGCGCTCAGCCAAAACCACGTCGGAGTACTTCCAGTTGAGGACCTCGCCCTGCTCGGTGATGCGCAGCTCGCCGGAGAAGCTATCCACCGGCTGGGCGAAGATCGCGCGGTGCGTGGGTCCGCCGCCGCGGCCTACCGTCCCGCCGCGGCCGTGGAAGAGACGCAGGGTGACGCCGCACTCGCGCGCAACCTCATGCAGGGCGCGGTGTGCCTTCCAAATCTCCCAGGTGGAGGTGATCATGCCGCCGTCCTTGTTGGAGTCGGAGTAGCCGAGCATGACCTCCTGCTGGAAGTCCCAGGATTCGAGCAGCGGCTTGTACGCGGGCGAGGACCAGAGTTCGCACATGATGGCAGGCGCGTTCTGCAGGTCCTCAATGGACTCGAAGAGCGGGACGGGCTGCAGGCCGGGGTCGGGACCTTGCGCATCGGCTTCGACGCGGACGCCGCCGAGGCGCGCGAGGCGGACGACGTTGAGCACATCTTCGACGGACGTGGCGCCGGAGATGATGTAGCGCGGGAGTGATTCGGGGACGAAGTCGCGCTTGAGCTGGGCGATGGCGCGGAAGGTGTCGAGCACCTCGACGGTGGACGCAGAAAGCGGAGCTGAGAGATCGAGGTCCGATTTATCTCCCACCTTAGCTCCCTCCGGTCGCGAAGATGGGGCACCCGGAATTTTCGAGATCTCAGCGATGGCGACGGAGTGGACGCGCGCGTGCTGCCGGATGTCGAGGGTCTGCAGATGCAGGCCGTAGGTGCGAACCTCGAGAAGGAAGGGGTCGATCCAGATGCGGGCGAGGCGCCGGCCGCGGTTGCGGATGAGGCTGGAGCGCAGGACGGTGAGGTCGGCGATGAGTTCGGCAGAGGAGGTGTAGGGGCGCAGCGCGGACCCGGCGGGCAGCGGAACGGAGATGTGCGGCTGACCGCCGAGACGCATCATGATGCAGCTGATGAGCAGGCGGACGGACTCAAAGGGGAAGCGATTTTCCAACGCGACCTGACCCGCGGCGCGAAGCTGGGCGAGGTAGCCGTCGACGAGTTGGGTAAGCTCAGGCGAGACAGCGACGATGCGCGTGGAGCTGGCGAGCTGGTCGAAGATGTTTTGCAGGCGCGCGCGGTAGTGGACGAGCAGCAGGTCGCGGGCGAGGGAGAGCGCCTCGCGCGTGACCTCGGGGGTGACGAAGGGATTGCCGTCGCGGTCGCCGCCGATCCAGGAACCGAAGCGGACGAGCTGAGGCAGTTCGGCGAGGGAGGGCGAGAGGTCGAACTCAGCTGCGAGGGCAGCGGCGACCTCGGCGTAGAGCACGGGGAGGGTGGCGAAGATGGAGGACTCATAGTAGTCGAGCGCCATGCGGATCTCATCGCGCACGGTGGGTCGGGCCTGGCGGACCTCGTCGGTCTGCCAGAGAGCGGTGATCTCGGCGATGACGTCCTGCTCAAGCGCTTCGAGATGGTCCTCGGGGACGGGGATACGGTCGAGCTGCTCCAGCAGATCGGAGAGGCTGCGGCGCTTGAACATGACGGAGCGGCGCGCGACCTCCGTAGGGTGGGCGGTGAAGACGGGCGAGACGCAGATGCGGCCAAGCAGCGCAGTGGCCTCCTCGGCGGAGACGCCCGCGAGCTTGAGCTGGCGCAGCGCTCCGCGGAGAGACCCGCGCTGAGGACCGGCGTCGGGCTGCAGCTGGCTGGCGAGGCGGCGGCGCTTGCGGTGGTTGGTCTCGGCGAGGTTGATGAGCTCGAAGTAAAAGCCGAAGGCGCGCGCAAGCTGGTAGGCGGAGGCCTCAGAGAGAGCGGCGACGCACGCCTGCGCGTGCTGCATGGGGTCGGCGGAGAGATTTTGCGGTGCGGCGCCGCGAGGCCTGGCGGAAGCGGCGCGCGGAGATGCGGTAGTTGCGGATTCTTCGGCCTCGCGGCGGGCGATGGCGGTGCGACGCAGCTCCTCGACGGATTCGAAGATGGGCACGCCGGCCTGCTCGCGCAGGACCTCGCCGAGCAGCATGCCGAGCGAGCGGACGTCGCGGCGCAGCGGAGCTTCTTTAAGCTCGCCGGTGGGCGCCTGCAGCTCGGCCAGGCGCTGCGACCAGTTGGAGGGAGACCAGAGAGAGGGCATTAAAGCCATTATGCACTGTGGGCCGTCCGGCGCCGTGCAGACGCGGACGCACCGACGTGAGGGACTGGAGCGGCTCGCAGAAGCGAGAGCAAGGCAGGCGATGGTGCAGCTTCAAAAACTGCACCACTGCCGCAAAGCAAGACGGCTACATCCCTTCCATGCAAGTGAGGTACTGCGTCTTGATGGTGGAGCTGGCGGAGAACAATGCGACGAAGGCGTCGAAGGCGGCGTCGTGCGCGGGCGCCTTGCTGTTGGCGGGTTCAACGTGGGTAGTGATGGCCTGAGACTCAGACAGGGTGTACGCCTTGGTGTTGGGGTCGCGATCCAGAATGCGCATGACGCCGATGCGGTCCGGCGTGCCTGCATTCTTGTACCAGGCCTTCTGGGCGGCGACGGCCTGGAGGAATTTGTCCATCATGCCGGGCTTGATCTCCGAGATGCGGACAACGTTGATGTTGCCTGTACAGGGAATGGCTGCGGGGGCCGGTTGGGCAGCAGCCGGCGCGGGAGCGAGCGCCGGGGTTAGAGAGGCGGCGAGGGCGAACAGAAGGAAGAGCGAACGGCGAGTACGCATGGCGGTTCTCCTTTGGGAGAACGCTACCACGCGAAGGTTGCAATCCGCTAACTGAGACGCGGCGAGGCGGCGATTTTTTGTTACATGACGAGGGCGAGCTTTTCCAGCTCTTCCTGCATGCACTTCAGCGAGCAGCCGACGGACTCGATACGCGAGGCCGCGCCGCGCGCGTCGTGGCTGGAGACGCCATAGCCGCGCACCGCAAGGAAAGAGCCGATGAGCTCAGCCGCCTGCCAGGAGTCGAGGCCGGACTGCATGAGCTCCTCGCGCAGAGAGGAGAGATCGGTGGGGGAGAACTTCTCGATCGCGTGGCTCTGACCTGGGGTGTAGCTTGCGGGTGCGATGTAGTCGTAGTTCATGGATTCTCCTCCTTCTCGATTCACGCTCGTATTCACGCAAGCAACGTGCGATCGGATTTGCCCAGCTTCTAACTTCTTCAAGCAAAAGCCCCGAACTTCTTAGCCCATTAGACGCCGGCGGCCCGTGCAAGTTGCTCTCTATTCTTCGATCTGTCGCCTATCAGTGCCAATAAGACTTTCGTGTCATACAAAGGTACGCAGATTCTTTATCGGCGGTTCGATGGCGAGCGCGAATGGAGGGGGACGACGGGTCCAGGTGTCGCGAGTCTGGTGTCGCGAGTCCGCGTGTCAGTTAGGATGCACGCTCGGCAAGCAGGATGGGGATGCCGTCGACGACGGGGTAGCGGCGGCCACAGCCGGAGCAGCGGATGCAGTCAGCCTGGAGGGCGAGCGCGGCGCGGCAGACGGGGCAGGCGAGCAGGCGGAGGTCTCCTTCGTGGAGGGTGCGTGACGGCGGTACGGGTAAAGTGCGGTCAGCCATGGCGGGTGCTCGGTTCAAGGTTACAAGGTGCGGAGCAGGACGGCCGGCGGGAGTTGGTCGGTTAGGATGGGAGTCGAGATGAGCGAAGCGCGAGTGCTGGATGGAGTGAAGATTGCCGCAGAGATTAAGGCAGAGGTGGGGGCGGAGGCGCGCGCGCTTCTAAAGTCCGGCGGCGTGACTCCGGGGCTGGCAGTAGTGCTGGTGGGGCACGTGGCGGCGTCGGAGATTTATGTGCGTAGCAAGGTGAAGGCATCCGTCGAACTTGGGCTGGTAAGCGAGACGCACACACCGCCGGAGAGCGTGACGACGGACGAGCTGCTGGCGCTGGTGGCGGAACTGAACGCGCGCGAGTCGGTGGACGGAATTCTGATCCAACTGCCGCTGCCGGCGCATGTGGACACGCGGCGGGTGCTGGAGGCAGTCTCACCGGAGAAGGACGTGGATGGCTTCCATCCGATCAACGCCGGGCTGCTGCAGGCCGGCCGGCCCGCGCTGGCGCCGTGCACGCCGGCGGGGATCATGGAGATTCTGCGGCGCAGCGGGATTGCGGTTGTGGGCAAACACGCGGTGGTGTTGGGGCGGAGCGACATTGTGGGCAAGCCGGCGGCGATGATGCTGCTGAGCGCGCACGCCACGGTGACGGTGTGCCACAGCCGCACAGTTGACCTTGCGCGCTACACGCGCGATGCGGACATATTGATTGCGGCCATCGGGAAGGCGGGGTTTGTGACAGCAGAGATGGTGAAGCCCGGAGCGACGCTGATCGATGTGGGGATCAACCGCATCACGGACGCCGACGAGGTTGCGCGGTTCTTTCCCGGCGACGCAGTGCGGGTGAAGCAGTTTGCGGAGCGTGGATCGACGCTGGTGGGGGACATCCATCCGGCGGCGTTTGCCAAGGCGGGGGCGTATACGCCGGTGCCCGGCGGGGTGGGCGCGTTGACCATCGCGATGCTGATGCACAACACGGTGCAGGCGGCGAAGGCGCGACGCGGTGTGGGAGCCTAGCGCGATGCTGCGCGTGGGACTGACAGGAGGGCTGGGCAGCGGCAAGACGACCGCGGCGCGGCGGTTCGCGGAGCTGGGAGCACATGTGCTATCTGCGGATGAGATTGGGCGTGGGCTAATGCAGCCGGGTGAGCAAGTGTATGCGCGGATTGTGGAGACATTCGGGCCCGGGGTGGTCGCGGCGGATGGGAAACTTGACCGCGCCGCGCTGGCGCAGATGGCCTTCGGAGAAGGAAGGATAGAAGAGCTGAATGCGATTGTGCATCCGGCGACGATTGCGCGGCAGGAGGAGATGGTCGCCGAGATTGCGGCGCGTGAGCCGGATGCGGTGGTGGCGGTGGAGTCGGCGCTGGTGTTTGAGACGAAGCATGGTCGGACTGGGCACGGCGGTGAGGAGGGCTGGCGCAGACGGTTCGACTGCGTGGTGCTGGTGCGGGCGAGCGATGCCGAAAAAATTGGACGGTTTGTGGCGCGTGCGTCGGGTGGCGCGGTACTGACGGAGGAGAAGCGGCGCGAGCTGGAGGCGGAGGCACGACGGCGGCTGGCACAGCAGATCGACGATGAGTGGAAGGCAGCGCACAGCAACTACGTGCTGACCAACGACGGGACGGTGAAGGAGCTGCGCGCGCAGGTGGATGCGCTGTGGGCGAAGCTGCGGAATGCGGCGCGGGGCGCGTACCGGGTTGAACCGGGGACGTGATGCGTGCGTAATCGTTGTCGTATTCTAGAGGCGCGATGAAGTTACGACCGGTACTGCTGGTCCTGCTGCTGCTGGGCGGGTTCTATTACGTGACGACGCACTTTGCGCCGAGTGGCGCGATGGCGCCTTGGTTCCATTCACTCAAGGCAGCGGGCGGCCCCGCGGGTACGACGCTGGAGCCGATGAGCGGGCCGAACGGCTTCGACCTGTCGGTGGCCTCGGCCGCTCCGTCCTTCGACGACGAGGAGCAGCAGAACATTGCCGTGTACAAGCGCGTTCTGCCCAGCGTGGTGAACGTGACCTCGACCACGGTGGCGTGGGACTTCTTCTACGGGCCAGTGCCGCAGCAGGGCCAGGGGTCTGGCTTCATCCTGAATAAGGAGGGGCTGATCCTGACCAACAACCACGTGATCGATAACGCGCGCACGGTCGAGGTCACGCTCTCCGACAAGCACAAGTACACGGCGCAGGTGGTGACAGTGGACAAGGGGCATGACCTCGCGCTGCTGAAGATAGACGCTCCGGGCCTGGTTCCTGCCACATTAGCTGAGACGAGTTCAAATCTGGTGGTGGGGCAGCGAGTGTATGCCATCGGCAATCCGTTTGGGCTCTCGGGGACGATGACGCGGGGCATCATTTCTGCGATCCGCTCGGTGCGCGGACCGGAGCAGAACCCGATCGAGGACGCGATCCAGACCGACGCGTCGGTGAACCCGGGTAACTCGGGCGGCCCGCTGCTCAACTCGCGCGGCGAGGTGATTGGGATTACGACCATGATTGCGTCGAACGGCGCGAACCAATCTTCGGGGATCGGGTTTGCCATTCCCATCAACACGGCGAAGGCAGTGCTGGACGACTTTGCGAAGTACGGGCGGGTGCGGCGGCCGTCGCTGGATATCTCGACGCTGCCCATCGGACCGGACATCGCGCAGCAGATCGGGCTGCCGGCGGACTATGGACTGCTGATCGAGCGCGTGTTCCCCGGCGGCGCGGCGGAGAAGGCCGGGCTGCATGGCGGCACACAGCGCGCGTACGAGGGCAACGAGCCGGTGATGCTGGGCGGCGACCTGATCGTGAAGTTCGACGGCCAGGACATCGCAAACGGGCCGGACCTTTCGGCGGCGATGAACGCGCACCGGGCGGGCGATACAGTGACGGTGACGGTCTTCCGTGGACGGCGCAAGATGGACATCAAGGTGACGCTGGGCGACGCCAAGGACCAGCCGCAGGGGCCGCAAGCGTAATTTCTCAAGCTGCAGGCAAGGGAGCCGGTGCGCGCAGGTGAGCGACGCTGAACGCAAAGCAAGGCACGGTGTCGCGCGAGTGGCGAGTGGGCTGCGCCATGCGCGGGTTGGAGTAGCGCGTGAAGTAGCGCGCCGCAGAAAAACTTCACTTGCGGTCCTATGCGTAGGCGCTGCGATCTTCTGCGCGGCGGTGTGGCCGGTGGTGAGGGCGCACCTGCAGGCAGTGTGTGTGCTGCGCGAGATTACGGGCGGCCCGGCGCCGTGGTTTGCGCGCGAGCTGACCGTGCCGGTGACGACCGAAGACCTGAGCTTTGCGATTGCGGGCGGACAGGCCGTGCGCGCGCGGATGTATACGCCGCGCGGCAGGGAGAACGCGCCAGCGATGGTGGTGCTGCATGGCGTGCACTATCTGGGCATCGACGAACCGCGGCTGATGGGTTTTGCGCGGGCGATGGCGGGGTGCGGCATCCGCGTGCTGACGCCGGAGCTGCCGGGAATCAAGGACTACCACGTGAGCGAGGACTCGGTGGTGACGATCGGCGAGTCGGTAAAGTGGTTTGCTCAGCGAACGGGAGGCCCGGTGGGCGTAATGGGGCTGAGCTTCGCCGGGGGACTGGCCCTGGTGGCGGCGGAGGACCCGGAGTATTCGCCGGACTTCAAGTTTGTGTTCGCGGTGGGCGCGCAGGGCTCGATGGAGCGGGTGACGGAGTACTACCGCACGGGGCGCGACGCGCGGCCAGACGGAACGGTGGAGGTGCTGGCTCCGCATGAGTACGGGCCGCTGGTGATCGAGTACGAACACCTGGAGGACTTTGTGCCGGCCGCGGACCTGGCGGCGGTGCGCGCAGTCTTGCAGGCGCATTTGTATGAAGATTCCAAGGCGGAGGCGCAGGCGTCACTGGGGCTGAATGCGGTGCAGAAGCGCGAGACGCTGGCGCTGATGGATGCAACGTCGGAGGAGACACGGGCGCGGATCGCCGCAGTGCAGAAGAAGTATGCGGAGGAGATGGTGAGGCTCTCGCCCAAGGAAAAGCTGAGCAAGCTGGAGACGCCGGTGTACCTGCTGCACGGCGAGGCGGACAACGTCATCCCGTCGGCGGAGACGCTATGGATGGCGAGCCAGTTGGAGCACGAGCAGCTGAAGGCGATGCTGGTGAGCCCGGTGCTCTCGCATGTGAATCTGGACGGGCCCGCGCCGGGCGCGATGGATGAGTGGCGGCTGGTGCACTTCTTCGCGCAGGTGATGGCCGCGGCGGAGAGGCGATGACAGTGGGAAAATGGATTGCATGAGCGAGCTGGTGACGTTGGAGGAGATACGGGCGGCGCGGCGGAGGATTGCCGGGGTCGCGGTGCGGACGGGGCTGTATGAGGTGGATCCGGCGCGGCTGAAGGCGGTGGGTGTGGGTCCGCTGCCGTTTGCGCTCTACATCAAGGCAGAGAGTGAGCAGCCGATTGGGAGCTTCAAACTGCGCGGCGCGTACAACCGTGTGGCGCAGCTGAGCGCGGAGGAGCTGGGACGCGGGGTGATTACCTACTCCAGCGGCAACCACGCGCAGGGCGTGGCGTATGCGGCGCAGGCGTTGGGGGCGAAGGCGGTGATCGTGATGCCGGAGAATACGCCCAAGGTGAAGCTGGACGCGACGGCCGCGCTGGGCGCGGAGATTGTGCTGGTCGGTCCGGCGAGCAGCGAGCGGCTGGCCAAGGCGGAGGAGCTAGTTGCCCGGCATGGCTATACGATGATTCCACCGTATGACGACCGGGAGGTGATCGCAGGACAAGGAACGTGCGGGCTGGAGATCGTAGAGCAGCTGGGGCTGGTGGACGAGGACGGGAACGCGGGTGCATCCGGGGATCAGGATGGGGTGGTGATTCTGTCGCCCGTGTCGGGCGGCGGCCTGTTGAGCGGGATTGCCACCGCGGTGAAGCTGGCGTGCGCGGAGGCAGGAGCGGCCAATATTCAGGTCTGGGGAGCGGAGCCGGAGGTGGCGGCGGATGCGACCGAGTCCTTCCGAACCAAGACGCTGGTGGAGTGGCCGGCGGCGAGGACTACGCGCACCATGGCGGACGGGCTGAGGACGCAGTCGCTGGGCGTGCGGAACTTCGCCCACGTGCTGCAGTATGTGGACGGCATGGTGAACGTGAGCGAAGAGGAGATCGTGCGCGCGATGCGGGTGATGTTGAGGGCGACCGAGCTGGTGGCGGAGCCGAGCGGCGCGGCGACGCTGGCGGCGGCGCTCTACCACCACGCGGAGCTGCCGCGCTGTGGGCGGATGGTGGCGGTGCTGAGCGGCGGGAACATCCAGCCGGAGCTGAAGCGGGAGTTGGAGGCGGGTGCTTCCGCCTGAGGGCGAGTGGGCGTCTAATACTTCCATGACGACGATGCGAGTTCGGATATGGACGCTTCCCCACCCACGCGCGTATTCGCTTCGCGATCCACGCGTGAATGGGGCACCCGGAATGATTCTGCGGCGGTGGGCGTGGCGATTGCTTGCGTGCGGAATGATGGTGTCGGTGCTGCTGCTAGCGGCGCAGGCACAGAAGAAGAGCAAGGACAACCTGTCGGGCTACGACCGCTCGGCGCGGGCGACGCTGATTCATCCGGCGATTGTGTATGTGGCGGCGGACGACGACGCGTCGCACGTGGCGGAGGTGGGCACGGGGCACGAGGTGGTCGTGATGGAGCGCAACGGCGCGTGGGTGCGCGTCTTCGCCAATACGGACGCGGGCGACGACCGCGACGAGGGCGACAAGCCTGAGTTCAGCGAGGATGCGCCGCCGCCGGAGTCGGGCTGGATCAGGAACAAGGGGATTGTGACGCCGCAAACGGCCAACGGTGACGCGATCCTGTATGGGATGGCGGCCAGCCTGGAGGAAGAGGCGACGGAGCCCCACCCGCCAAAGGACGCGGCGGAGCAGGCGGCGCTGCTCTACCGGAGGGTGGCGGACTACTTCCCCGACTCGCCGCTGGCGGCGGAGGCGGCGTACCGTTCGGCGGACGTGCGCTGGCAGATCGACAAGGCGGACGTCCGCACGCTGCCCTCGGCGCACGAGCAGGAGGCGTACCTGCGGCAGCAGATCTACGAGGGCGCGATGGACAAGGTGATGAAGCTGTATCCGGGGACAAAGGAGGCGGCGCTGGCGGCGTGGGACCTGTTGGACAACAAGCTGTGCGGCGATTGGCAGGGGCTGCCCAAGTGTCCGGAGATGGAGGCGTCGCTGTATGAGAAGTACGCGGACCGCTATCCCGACAGCCCCAAGGCGGCTCAGGCGCTGTACGAGGCGACCTACCGCGAGGGCGTGCTGGTGGAGATGTATATCGTTCAGGAGGACAAGAAGCGCAGCGCGCAGGCAGCGGCGAATGTGCAGGGTCTGGCGAACGAGATGAAGCAGAAGTACGCGAGCTCCGACTATGCGGCGCGGGCGGAGAGCATCGCATACCGGGTGCAGCAGAACATTCCGGTGTACGGGAATGACAGGGACTAGGGTTTGCGAAAGCGCTAGGTTCTGAATACCCTATCGAGCCGGCACTCGCGAAGGTTCGTGTCGAAGGCGATATTGAAATGCTCGAAGAAGCCTGACATTCCCAGCAGACCGCCGACAGGCAGGTTTTCTTTGAATCCTGCGCGGATGTTGATTGGACCGCCAGGGATGAAACAACGTCACATCGTGAAGTCAGACGATTTCGCGGCCTCCGATTCCGTTGGTCGCCTCCGCCGTCCCTGACTTCAAATCCAATCCGATGAATGCTGCAAATCTGCATGAAAGAGACAACGCGTGGAACCGGAGTCAATGACAGCCTCGAAGCGCTTGGTTCGCGGAGCGTTTGGAACTGGGAGCGCCATCTGGACGTTGCACACTGCCCAGTAGAGATAGCCGCCAGCGCCATCGGGGAAGACCCGATATGGAATGGTGAGAGACAAGCTAGATGGAGACAGGAGCCCACTCGGCAGGGGTCTTCACAATGATGGGATCGGTCTCGCCGGCTTGGTCGCTCTTTTCTGAGACTTCCTTGTAGGTGCTGCCCACGGCGACGATTCGCGTCTCATCCTCGGAGAGCGCTACCCAGGAATCCAGTGGAGCGCCTGCAAGTGTCTTGAGCCTGGCGGAGTTCTGGGGCGACATAGCGGCTTCCCTCCAGGACAGTCTAGACGCATACTGCACAAATTCCAAGACCGGAGCGGCACGCATACGGGCTAGCAATGGTCGCGGATAGAATAGCGGCATGACGATGCTTCAGGTTGTGATGCTTGCCATAGTGCAGGGGCTCGCGGAGCTGCTGCCGGTGTCGAGCTCGGCGCACGTGGTGGTGGCGGAGAGGCTGATGGGGCTGGACCCGTCGACGCCGGCGATGACGCTGCTGCTGGTTATGCTGCACACGGGCACCATGTTCGCGGTGATCGTGTACTTCTGGCGGCAGTGGGCACAGACATATTTCTCTTCGGCCGATGCCTTTAAAAGATTCTTAATTCGGCTGGTGTGGGCGACGGCGTTGACCGGCGTGGTCGGCGAGGCGCTGATCAAGGTGATCGAGCACACGCTGTTCCGCGGAGCGCCCAAGGCGCAGATCGAGGACCTCTTCGGGCGGCTGGACCTGGTGGCTCCGGCGCTGGCGGCGGCGGGATTGCTGATCCTGATTGCAGGACTGCGCGAGAAGAAGGCGGGCGCTGCTGCGAGTGAGACGGTGGCGAATTTAGCAGGCAGCATTACCCGGCGAGCCGAGGGCAGCGTAACCATGGGCCAGGCGGGGTGGATGGGGCTGATGCAGGGGCTGGCGCTTCCCTTCCGCGGCTTCTCGCGCTCGGGCGTGACCATCTCGGCCGGGATGTTGACCGGCGCGGCCAAGGAGCGGGCGAAGCGCTTCAGCTTCGCCATGGCGGTGGCGATTACGCCGCTGGCGATTGGGCGGGAAGCACTGCGGCTGCTGCACGCGAAGAAGGACGCGGCGGCGATGGGTATGCCAATCGACCTGCACGCGACGGCGATGATGAGCCTGCTGGGGGCGGTGTGCGCGTTTCTCGCTGGGTTGGTCGCGCTGAAGTGGCTGAGCAGCTGGCTGGAGAACGGCCGCTGGTATCTATTTGGGATCTACTGCCTGGCCGCGAGCGGAGTGGTGTTCTGGCTGCGCACGCGGGGATACTGACCCGCTACCAGCTGTTGCCCTGCTGGAGGAACTCGGGGCTGACGGGGTTCTCGTAGACGGAGTAGTCGCGGGTGACGACTGTGAGGCCGCTCTCGGAGACGAAGTAGTTTTTCTTGTCCTCGTTGATGTCGTAGCCGATGACTGTGCCGTCCGGGATGTGCACGTCGCGGTCGATGATGGCGTGGCGAATGCGGCAGTGGCGGCCGATGTTAACGTGGGAAAAGATGATGGATGAGTCGACGTCGGCGTAGGAGTTGACGCGCACGTCCTGGGAGAGGACGGAGTTGCGCACCACGGAGCCGGATACGATGGAGCCGGCGCAGACGATGGAGTTGATGGCCATGCCGGTGCGTCCGGGCTCGCCGAAGACGAACTTGGCAGGCGGATATTGGTACGGCCGAGTGCGCATGGGCCAGGATTTGTCATACAGGTTGAAGACGGGCGAGATGCCGGCGACGTCCATGTTGGCCTCGAAGTAGGCCTCGAGGGTGCCGACGTCGCGCCAGTAGAGGGCGCGCTGCTTGTTCTCGTCGACGAAGTTGTAGGCGTTGACCTTGTATCGGCCGAGCAGCTTGGGCAGGATGTCGTGGCCGAAGTCGTGGGTCGAGTCGGGATCCTCGGCGTCCTTCATCAGCTCGGGCAGCAGGATGTCGGTGTTGAAGAGGTAGATGCCCATCGAGGCATCGACCATCTCCGGGTTGAAAGGCGAGCGGATGTCGGTTGACTTGGGCTTCTCGACAAAGCCAGTGACCTCGCCGGAGCGCGCGACCTCGACCACGCCGAAGCGGGAGACTTCATCGGGGTTGATGGGGAGGGTGGCGAGGGTGACGTCGGCGCCGGAGTCCTTATGCTGCTTGAGCATTCGGCCATAGTTCATCTTGTAGATGTGGTCGCCGGAGAGGATGAGGACATGGCGCGGCTCCTCAGCGCCGATAGAGTAGATGTTCTGATAAACGGCGTCGGCGGTGCCCTGATACCAGGACTTGGAGACGCGCTGCATGGGCGGCAGGATCTCAATAAACTCACCCAGCTCGTTGGCGACCACCGGGCCCCAGCCCTCGCGGATGTGGCGGTTGAGCGAGAGCGCCTTGTACTGGGTAAGGATGTAGACGTGGCGCAGGTCGGAGTTGATGCAGTTGGAGAGCGTGATGTCGATGATGCGGTATTGGCCGGCAAAGGGCACGGCGGGCTTGGCGCGGTCGCGGGTGAGGGGAAAGAGCCGTTCTCCGGCGCCGCCTGCAAGCAGCACGCCCAGCGTGTCTCTCATCGTTACTTACCTCGAATCGAAGTGCGACTGAAGCATACGACAATCCGATGCGGCCAGACCAGAGCCGATTGCCCGGACCGGCCGCCTCGCAGGGAGGGAATCGAGAGTCTACCATGCGCGGGTTTCGCTGCGTCGACTAAGTTACGTAAGTTTCGCCGGGTGGGAGCGGAGTTGGGTAGAGGCTCGCGGCATACGCACGCGGGCACGGCAACAATAGACGCCGGATGCGATGAGTCAGATGCGGCGGGAGAAATATGGAGGCGTGACGCTTGCTTTACGTTTCGGCGGGAGGATCAGGCGCCGCATCGACGGCGGGCGGCGTGAGGTCCAGTTGGGCGGACTCCGCGGACTCCCCATCTGGGAGGGTGATGCGCAGGGACTTGAGGAAGGTGAGGTCGTTGTGGGTGAAGGGACCGTGCGCGGGCTGCTGGGAGCTCTCCGCGGCCGCGTCGGCCTCGACCTGATTGAGGCCGATGGTGGCTTCGAGCATCAACATGACGTCAAAGCCCTGGTCGCGGATGTTCTTGACCACGCCGGCAATGTGTTCGGACTCGGAGACAGACTCGTGGATTGCCTCGCCCAGCTTCTGGATCAGGTTCTTCACTCTCTGGTTCAATGCCACCTCCGGGCTGCCCTAGGGGATCGAATTCCTGCGTGCGATTCTTATCCGCATCGGGTATTCCCGGCCGCTGGGGAAGAAGGTGAAGACCGGCGGGAACGGCATTGCGGGCGCTGCTATTCGGTTTAGCATACGCTGGGCGGCAGAGCGCCGCAATGCCATTCCCCACCAAGCCAAATGCTCCATCCGTTAGTTGCCCGCGGCGGTGTTTGCGCCCGGCTGGTCTGTGGCGATCGCCAGGTTGATGGCGCTCCCTGCGCCCAGTTTGACATCGCCCTTACCCGTGGCGACGAAGACGCCCGAGTTCTGGCTGTCGATCTTGCTATGCAGGTCGACACCGCCGATAACGCCGAGGTGATCCACCGCGGCGGTCTGGGGTACCCAGTCATTTGGATGAGGCACGCTCACGTCGTAGCCGATGAGATCGTCCTGGTTGGCCGGCGGGTCGAAGCCGACAATCATGGCCTGGATGGGGAGCGTCTTGCCATCTTTCAACTGCGCGGTGGTAAAGCGCAGCACCAGCTTTGCATTGCCGCTGACGTTCATGTCGTCGGAGGCGATGGTGCCGTTCAGCACTGTGCCGGAGGGCAGTTCAGTGCCATTGGCGAGGTGCACCTTGCCGTCGAGTTTGGCCTGGAAGCCGGCGCCCGACTGTATCTTTTTCGCATCCAGCGTGCTGAGCAGGATGGCCTGGGCTCCGACCCGTCCGGCCACTGCGGAGGGATCGGCGGTTTGTGCGAGCAGCGAAAGCGGAATGAGGCTGAACGCTGCTGCTGCGACGACGGTCCGTAAGGGACGTCGCTGAATCGAGGTGCGAATGACTGGGGAGGCAATCATGGGAGACTCCTTTTTCTTACTCTTCGAATTTGTTCGACAGCTCTTCGTTAACAGCTTCTTTACAACTCTTACCTACAGCTTTTTTACAATCGCCCCGTACCTGCTGTTGTCTGGTCGAGGTGCGTGGCGTGAATCCTGCCACTGCGGATTTAGACGGGCGCGATGCGCGCATAGTTGCAATTGCGCGCAGTGGAGTTGTCCGATATATAGGTGGGATCTGTAAACGACTCATCAAGCGGGGCTTTCGTCCAGGTGCGCCGGAAGGCTAAACTGCGAGATATGGATGCGGTGCGCTTTGGACGAGCGCTGGGAATCGGAGCGCGGCAGGCGGTGAAGACGGTGGTGAGCGCAGTGGACGCGACCACCGCGGAGAAGCCGTCGAGCAAAAGCGCGAAGCCGATCGTGGCGCAGGCTACGACGCCGCCAGCGCCAAAGCCCGCAGGCGCAGTAATTCCACCGGCGCGGCCTGCGGTCAACAAGGCTGCACGCGTGGCGGCACAGGGCGTGACAAAAGGTGCGACCCAGGCGCGCGGTGTACGGCGCGGGCTAAGCCGGTTTCGCGAGGCGGCGTGGGAGCCATTCGCACGGCTCTCCGGCGTGCTCTGGCTGGAGGTGACGGGCGTCTTCTTCGCCATCTTCGCGCTGTTTGCGGCGGGCAGCGTGTGGCGTCTGCATAGCGAGTGGCACGCGGGCGTGGCGCATCCAGGCGCGCATCGCGATCTGGCCGGCGCGGTGATCATGTTCGCGCTCTTCGGCTACTTCTGCGTGAGCAGCTTTGTGCGCGCAAGACGACGTGAGCGGCGAAAAGGCTGACGCGCGATACACTCGTCACACTCGCAGGGACACGTTAACGCTCGGCGCGAGAAGAGATGAGCGCAAAGACAGACAAGCAGATCGCGACGACCTCAGGCATTCCCATTGTCCCGGTGTATCGCGCAGCGGACCTGGCCGGCTTTGACGCCGAGCGCGAGCTGGGCGAGCCAGGCGCGTTCCCTTTCACGCGCGGTATCCAGCCAACGATGTACCGGGGACGGCTGTGGACCATGCGCCAGTACGCGGGCATGGGCGATGCGGAAGAATCCAACAAGCGTTACAAATTTTTGCTGGCGAATGCAGCGCGCGCAGGTGCGGGCACCTCTGGATCGGAGCGGCAAGCGCTGAGCGTGGCCGCAGCCCTGAGCGTTGCTTTTGATCTGCCGACGCAGATCGGCTACGACTCCGACTCACCGATGGCGCTTGGCGAGGTGGGACGGGTGGGCGTGGCCATCGACTCGCTGGACGACATGGAGCGGCTTTTCGCGGGGATTCCGCTGGACGCGGTGTCGACCTCGATGACGATTAACGCAACTGCGGCGATCCTGCTGGCGCTTTACGTGGCGGCGGCGCGGCGTGCGGGTGTGGACGCACGGCGGCTGACCGGGACAGTGCAGAACGACATCCTGAAGGAGTACATCGCGCGCGGGACCTATATCTATCCCGTCCGCCACGCCATGCGGCTGGTGACGGACATCTTCGCGTGGGCGGCGAAGGAGCTGCCGGAGTGGAACACGATCTCCATCTCCGGCTATCACATGCGCGAGGCGGGATCGACCGCAGTGCAGGAGGTTGCGTTCACGCTGGCCAACGGCATGACGTACGTGCAGGCCGCACTGGACGCGGGCATGGAGATCGATGCGTTTGCGCCGCGACTGAGCTTCTTCTTCAACGCGCATAGCAACCTGTTGGAGGAAGTAGCCAAGTTCCGCGCGGCGCGGCGCATGTGGGCGCGGATTATGCGTGGGCAGTTCGGCGCGAAGAATCCAAAGAGCTGGGCGTTGCGCTTCCACGCGCAGACGGCAGGGTCGACGCTGACCGCGCAGCAGCCAGAGAACAATATCGTGCGTACGACGATTGAGGCGCTGGCCGCGGTGTTGGGCGGCGCGCAGAGCCTGCACACCAATGGATTTGATGAGGCGCTGGCGCTGCCCACCGAGCAGGCCGCGCGCACCGCATTGCGCACGCAACAGGTGATTGCGCATGAGAGCGGCGTGGCCGAAACCGCCGATCCACTGGCGGGATCGTATTATGTCGAATCGCTAACCAATGAAATCGAGCGGCGGGTCGGTGAATACCTGGAAAAGATTGCGGCGTTCGATGCGAAAGGTGCGAAGGGTGCGAAGGGTGCCGGTGCCGGATATGGAATGCTGCGCGCCATCGAGCAGGGTTACGTGCAGCGCGAGATCCAGAATGCCGCCTACGCGCACCAGCGGGCAGTGGATGCGGGCGAGGCAATCGTGGTGGGGGTGAATGCATTTACGGGCGAGAGTGGAAATTCCGGTTCCGATTCCGCCATACCGTTGCAGCGAATGGATGCCGATTTAGAGCGGCGACAGGTGGAGCGGGTGCGAGCTATGCGCGTGCGGCGCGATGCGGAACGCTGGGCGGCGGCGCTGCGCGGCGTGGAGGATGTAGCGCGCGGCAGCGAGAACCTGATGCCGCGAATTCTCGAGGCGGTGGAGGCGATGGCGACGGTGGGTGAGATCGCCGACACGTTGCGCAAGGTCTTTGGCGAATACCGCGAGAGCGTCGCGATGTAGCTGGCTAGCGCATATGCAGCACGAACGAGCGAGTGCTGGACATTCTGTCCATAAAAATTCGCCCCGGATAGCCGAGTTGCCGCGCGAAGCGAGTGGATTTATGAGCGCGCTGGGTAGGCAGTGTAAAGTCGAGCTATGGGGACGGATTCCACCGCAACCGCAACCGCCGCACCGCTGCGCAAGACCGCGCTGAATGCGACACATCGCGCGCACAAGGCGAAGATGGTCGACTTCGGCGGCTGGGACATGCCGGTCGAATACTCCGGCCTCGTCGCCGAGCACATGGCGGTGCGCACCGGCGTGGGGCTGTTCGATGTATCGCACATGGGCGACATCCAGTTTCGTGGGCCGGGATCGCTCGCAGCAGTGCAGCGGCTGTGCATGAACGATGCGTCGAAGCTGGCCATTGGCCAGGCGCACTACTCGGCGATGCTGTATCCCGATGGCAGCTTCGTCGACGACGTGGTCGTCCATAAACTGAGCGAGAATGACTACCTGCTGGTGATCAACGCGGGCACGCGCGAGAAGGACGTGGCGTGGGTGCGCAAGACGGTGGGCCACATGCCGAGCGCGCACATCAGCGATTACAGCGACCACTACACGCAGCTCGCCATCCAGGGACCAATGGCGCAGGCGACGTTGCAGAAGCTGACGGACACCGACCTGAGTGCGATCAAGAATTACTGGTTCACCTGGGGCAAGGTCTGCGGGCTTTACAACGTCATGATCGCGCGCACAGGCTACACCGGCGAGGACGGCTTTGAGATCTACATCCCGTCGGACGAGCCAACCAGCGGGCGCGTGTGGGGCGAGGTGCTGGCCGCGGGCGCGGAGTTCGGCATCCTGCCCTGCGGGCTGGGCGCGAGGAACACGCTGCGCCTGGAGTCCGCGATGGCCCTCTACGGTCACGAGATCTCGGAGACGACCAATGTGTTGGAGGCTGGGCTGGGCCGCTACGCCAAACTGGACAAAGGTTCCGACTTCGTCGGACGCGAGGCGCTGCTCGATGTGGAGCGCGCGGGCGGACCGAAGAGGAAGTTAGTTGGGCTAGAGGCGATCGAGCGCGGCATCGCACGCGACGGCTATCCGGTGTGCACGATCGCGGGGGAGAAGATCGGGCACATCACCAGCGGGTCGCCGGCGCCATTCCTGAAGAAGAACATCGCGCTGGCGTACGTGCCGGTGCAGTTTGCGGCCGTGGATGAGCTGGTCGCGGTGGAGATTCGCGGGCAGCTGGTGAAGGCGCGCGTGGTGGCGACGCCGTTTTACAAACGGCCGAAAAAGACGGCGTAGCGGTTGAGCAGAATTGCGGGCGGGTTTTCCACTTCGCCCGATGGATACACTGAAATTGAGCTGAGAAACACATAGGAGAGGGCGCGCATGGCTTACCCTGCCGGTTACAAGTACACCAAGGAGCATGAGTGGATCTCGGTGGAGGGCTCGGCCGGGACTGTGGGCATCACGGACTATGCGCAGAGCTCGCTGGGCGACATTGTCTTTGTCGATCTGCCTAAGGTGGGCGATCCAGTGGAGGCGGGCAAGATCTTCGGCTCGGTGGAGAGCGTGAAGGCGGTGAGCGATCTCTATTCGCCGGTGAGCGGCACGGTGACGGCGGTGAATGAGGCGCTGAAGGACGCGCCGGAGAAGATCAACCAGGACGCCAACGCAACGTGGATGCTGAAGCTCGACCTTAAGGACGCGGGCGAGCTGGACAAGCTGCTGACCGCGGAGGACTACGAGAAGTTTGTGAGCGAGGAGACCGGGCACTAGACATGCGCTATCTGCCTAAATCGCCGAAGGACCGCGAGGAGATGCTCGCAGAGATTGGCGTGTCTTCGATCGACGAGTTGTTCGCTTCGATTCCGGCGGAGTACCAACTGGCGCGCGACCTGAAGGTACCTCGGCAGCAGTCGGAGTCGGAGATACTCGACCGATTTCGCGCGTATGCGGAGAATAACGCAGCCGGCTATGCCAGCTTTCTGGGCGCGGGCGCGTACCGGCACTACCGGCCGGTGATTATCGATTCGCTGGTACAGCGCGGCGAGTTCCTGACCAGCTACACGCCGTATCAGCCGGAGATATCGCAGGGCACGCTGCAGGCGATGTTCGAGTTCCAGACCATGATCTGCGAGCTGACGGGGATGGAGATCGCCAACGCGAGCATGTACGACGGGTCCACCGGCGCGGCCGAGGCGATGATGATGGCGGTGCGCGTGACCGGGCGCGACAAGGCAGTGGTAGCGCGCACGGTGCATCCGGAGTATCGCGAGGTGCTGGCGACCTACGCGCAGCACCAGGAGATCCCCATCAGCGAAGTTAGCTACGCCACGAATGGCCGTGTGGACATGGCCGCGTTGGACGCAGCGGTAACCAGCGAGACAGCGTGCGTGATGATCCAGTCGCCGAACTTCTTTGGGACCATCGAGGATGTGGCCGCGATTGCGGAGCTTGCACATGCGCGCGGTGCGCTGCTGGTGGTGTCGATTGCGGAGGCTGTCTCTCTCGGGATTGTCCGGCCGCCGGCGGAGGCGGACATCGTCTCCATGGAAGCGCAATCGTTTGGTGTGCCGGTGGGCTTCGGCGGCCCGTACTGCGGCGTGATCGCGTGCAAGGAAAAGTTTTTGCGCCAGATGCCGGGGCGCATCGTGGGCGAGACCAAGGACATGGACGGCAAGCGCGGCTACGTGCTGACGCTATCGACAAGAGAACAGCATATTCGACGGGAAAAAGCGACGAGCAACATCTGCACCAACCAGGCGCTGGTGGCGATGATGGTGACAATCTTCCTCACCGTCTACGGCAAGGGCCTGCGCGAACTGGCCGAGCATAACCTGGCCAAGGCGGAATTTCTGCGTGGTGAGCTGGCGAAGAGTGAAGGCGCGAAGGCTTTGTTCGAGGGCGCGCCACGCTTCCACGAGTTTGTGCTGGAGACGCCGGCGAGCGCGGAGGAGACGAACGCGGCGCTGCTGGAGAACAAGATCATCGGCGGCCTGCCGCTGGCGAAGTGGTATCCCGAGCTAGGACCGAATGCGAGCCTGTGGTGCGCGACCGAGGTAACGACGCGTGCGCAGATCGATGCTGCCAGCGGGGCAATTAGAGCGTTCGTCGTGCGCGAAGCACTGCGCGAGTTGGCGAGGGTGTAGATGGATATTTCGGCGATGGAAGGCGAAGAGCTGAAGTCGGTCGCCTTCGTTGAGGATTATGTAGAGCTGCAGTTTGGGCCGGCGCGGCTGACGCTGTATGCGTGGCCGTATGTGATGCTGCCGGAGTTTTCCGTCGCGTTCGGCGAGCCGGAGTACCGCAACGCGCTGTGCGCGCAGATCGGCGAGTCGGTTGCGTCGGCGACTCTGGAAGAGGACGACGCACTGACCATCGAGCTGGGCAGCGGCGTAGTGCTGGGCCTGTCGCTGCGGGAAGAAGATTTGGATGGGCCGGAGTCGGGTGTGTACTCGGCGACCGGAAGTGCGGTTGATGCAGTGGGGTTTTAGGAGCTGACCGTGAGCAATAGGAGTAAGGGGACGTTGCAGATGGCGTTCAACTTGTTAGTCACGATTCTTCTGCTTGCATTTGTGATCTTCAAGACGCCCAACAAAGTTGGATGGGATGGTTCAATCGTGGCTCTGAGTATGTTCGTCAACCTCATCGTTCTGTATCGATCGCGTGAAGCACATAGTTGACACGGTAATAGGAGCAGCATGCCAGAAACAAAGTTCATCGGCACACCGAAGAAGGCAACGACGCACGTCAACCAGAATGAGGGGTTGATGTTTGAGAAGTCGTCGCCGGGGAAGAAGGCGTATCGTCTCGCCGAGCTGGACGTGCCGGCGGTGGACGCGGCGGCGCTGCTGGGCGCGAGCGCGCGCACAGACCTTGGCGTGATGCCGGAGCTGAGCGAGATTGAGATCGTGCGGCACTTCACACGGCTCTCGACGTGGAATTATGCGATCGACCTGGGCATGTATCCGCTGGGCAGTTGCACGATGAAGTACAATCCGCGCGTGAACGAGGCAGTCGCGCGGCTGGAAGGGATCGCAGAAGCGCATCCGTATCAGCCCGAATCTCTCGCGCAGGGCTGCCTGGGCATCATGCAGCTGCTGAGCGAGTGCTTGATCGAGATCACGGGCATGGACACGATTACGCTGCAGCCGGCGGCGGGCGCGCACGGCGAGTTCACCGGAATCTTGCTGGCCCGCGCGTACCATGAGGCGCAGGGCAATGCGCGCAAGAAGGTGCTGATCCCCGACTCGGCGCATGGGACGAACCCGGCGACGGCGGCGGTGGTTGGTTATCAGGTAGCGAACCTGAAGTCGAACGCGCGTGGCATGGTGGACCTAAGCGAGCTGGAGCGCATGGTGGACGAGGACACGGCGGCGCTGATGCTGACCAACCCTTCGACCATCGGCGTGTTCGAGAGCGAGATCCACAAGATCGCGGACATCCTGCACGCGAAGGGCGCGCTGCTGTATATGGATGGCGCGAACATGAACGCGCTAGTGGGCAAGACGCGGCCGGGCGACTTCGGCGTGGACGTGATGCACCTGAACCTGCACAAGACTTTTTCGACTCCGCACGGTGGCGGCGGACCGGGCTCCGGGCCGGTGGCGTGCAAGAAGATCCTGGAGCCGTTTCTGCCGACGCCGGTGCTGGTCTCTCGCGCAGACGGCGCGCTGGGTTTCGATTACAACCGGCCGCAGAGCGTGGGGCGCGTTCGCGCGTTCTACGGCAACTTCGGCATGTTCGTGCGCGCGCTGGCATACATCCTGGCCAACGGGCCAGACGGGCTGCGGCAGACGACCGAGGACGCGGTGCTGAACGCGAACTACCTGCGCGCGAAACTGAAGGACACCTTCGAGCTGCCGTACGATGCGCCGTCGCTGCACGAGGTGGTGTTCTCGGACAAGCTGCAGGCGAAGAACGGCGTGAAGACCGGCGACATGGGCAAGCGGCTGATCGACTACGGCTTCCACGCGTATACGGTCAGCTTCCCGATGGTGGTGAGCGGCGCGATGATGATCGAGCCGACGGAGAGCGAGAGCCGCGAGGAGCTGGACCTGCTGGTGGACGCGCTGAAGCAAATTGCGCGCGAAGCGGCGGAGAACCCCGAGCTGGTGCAGACGGCGCCGCACTCCACACGGCTGCGGCGGCTGGACGAGACGGCTGCGGCGAGGAAGCCGATGCTGCGCTGGAAGGGACCGGCTGGTCCGAACGGTGCGGTCGCAGCAGATTCGGCAGCGAAGGAGTGGTAGGCGTCATCGCGACAGGAGATGTTGTACTGGCAGTCGGCGATTATTGCTGGCTCTTTAGGAAGGCATCCTCACGGAGCGCGATATCTGCAAAGGCCTGGTAGCTGTGGTCCGTGTTCGCAGGATTGGCCTCTGTGTCCAGTTTATTGAGCCGGTCCTTGTGAGTCTGCCAGGCTTCCGTGTCCGTCGCGTCTGACGCTTGCAGCATGTATTCCACCGCCCCGAAGAAAGGGAAGTCGAAGTTCTTCGTAACCAGCAGCGATCCGTTGCGGAACGCCGTATAGAACGAGACGCCCAGCGACTCGGGATGTGCGAAGGTACGTCGATCCGCGGAGATGAGGACGGGCGCAGCAAGAAGGATCTTGCCCCCGCGTCCGAGCGTCAGAACTGCGCCATTCGCACGCGCCCGCAGCAGGATGAACGCCGGATAAATCAGCAGGACGTGCGACAGCGCCATCCCTTCGCCGGAAGTATAGGCGTAGCTGAACCCGAGGGAGGTCAATTCGTCAATGTCAGAGGAGTACCGCTCCCGCACGCGCTGCTCGACACGCGCATCGGAGATCTCATCATGGCTGATGCTGCCCAGGGATTTCATCCCGAAAGCGAGAATTAGGCCCAACAGGCAAAACACAGACCCAATAAGGATCGGCAGGCAGACGCCAACAACGAAATAAACCTGGGAGGGATGCAAGGAGTAAATTTTCAGATCGACTACCCCTCTGAAAATCAAAAAGACCCCCCAGCCCAGGTAAATTGCAACCGCTTTCTGGCCTGACCCACGCGCGCGGCTCGTCCCAGCATCCTTCGCGATCGCCCCGCCGTCCTCTGTGATAGCTCCAACGCTTTGCATAGCTACCCTCCAGCTCTGGATGCACTCCAAGAATCCTGACCTATAGGCTATAGCCGGAGACCTTCTTCGGCGCATACCACTTTGGTACGCGTTAGATCCCGCCGCGCGGGACATCTACGTGGCTCCTCATCTCAGGTTCAGCAACCCTCCGGCGGCCTTGTAACTCTGCACCACTATCCCTGACGGCATGGCCTTCGTGCTCTCCAGCGTAAAGGAGCGCGGCGGAGTTCCCTCCGCGAACAGCCGCTTCCCTTTGCCCAGCAGCACAGGGTCCACCATCAGGACCATCTCATCCGCCAGCCCATGCTCCAGCAGCGCCGACGTCAGCGTCGAGCTGCCCGAGAGGACCAGGTCCGGGCCGTCCTTCGCTTTGATCGCGCGAACGCCCTCCGCAATATCCGATCCAACGCCCTCGAACGGCCCCCACTCCAGGCTCTCCGGCCTGTGGGTGACGACATATTTCGTCGCCGCATTCAGCCGCTTCCCCATCTCGCTCTCGGCCGCTGGACTCTTTCCTTCAGCCCAGAAGCCCGACCACTGATCGTACGTGCGCCGCCCCAGAAGCAGATCAAACCGCTCGCCATACCTCGCCATCACCAGCTGCAACCCCTCAGGCGTGCGATACGGCGCGGTCCAGTCGCCATAGGGAAAGTCGGCGCCAACCTCAATCACGCCGTCCAGTGAAATATGCTCCATGATCTTTAGCTTTCTCATTTGCGGTCCTCCTTCACACTCATGGGATGCCCATTCATCCCGCTTAGCGGGATGAGTGGGGGAACAATCAAGCTCCGCCCCGTCTCAGTTCTTTTGTCTTCACAACGATCATGTATTCGTAGAAGGACTGCAGGGCGGCGTAGGCAATGCCGGATGCGCCATCCAGAATGGCGCCGCGCAGAAATACCATATAGAGCCACTTGATGAGCGGACGCGCGGGCATGCGGTAGAAGAGCGCCTTCTGGTGCAGGCGGCGGGTATGGAAGTCGGCGTGGGTGAGCGCGGCGCGCAGGCTGGGATGCTCAAGGCCCTGGCGGCGGACGATGAGCTCGGCCTCCATGGTGGAGTAGGTGTTGTGCTTATCGATCCAGTGCGCGATGCCCTTGGAAAATGGGAAGTGGTCGAGCGGGGCGAGGAGATGGGCGATGGGGCCGTCGACGTCCAGAACCTCGTTGATGGTCCGCGTGTATTTTGCGCGCTCTGGGCGGACGAGACGGATGTAGTACGGCGAGATCTGCGCGTGCTTGAGCCAGCGGCCGAAGAGGAAGTCGCGGCGACGCAGACGGAAGCCGGCGGTATTGGCTGGCGCTTCCGTGACGACACGCTGCATCTCGGCGGAGAGCTCAGGTGTCGGCCGCTCGTCGGCGTCGAGCAGGAAGAGCCAGGGATGTTTGAAGTCGAGCTCGAAGGCAGCGTTGCGGTGCGTGGCGTAGTCGTCGAAGACGCGGGTGTGGAGGTGTGCGCCGGCGGCGCGGGCGATCTGCTGCGTCGCGTCGGTGGAGTGCGAGTCGAAGACGTGGACGTCGTCCGACCACGCGACAGAGGCGATCGCGCCGGGCAGGTCACGCTCTTCATTCTTGGTGAGGATGAGGACGGAGATGGGCGGCGGTAGCACTTGGGCTATCGTATCCGAACCGATATCCCATGCCTCCACGAATTCAATTCGTTGACCCGGCATTAGCGGTGTCCTAGTATTGGTGCGCAATCAAACTCACAAGCGCGGATCGTTTTGTATTACTAGCTCCTGCGCGAAAGGAAGAGAAGAATAGGTATGGACTCTGCCACTATTATCAGAATTGTCGCGGGTTTTATGTTCCTGGCAGTCATTCCGCTGACCGTGCTTCCTTTTTGGAAGATCTTCGGCAAGGCCGGCTTCCCGCCAGCCCTTAGCATCCTGATCCTCGTGCCAGCGGTGAATTTCATCCTGCTGTATTACGTTGCGTTCACGCAGTGGAAGCCGCGCCCCGACAACTTGACGCCAGCTGAGCCGTGGACGCCCACAGGTCCGCCAAGCGTCTAGGGCGTGTGGCGGCGAAATGCGAGGACGGCGTTAAGGCCGCCGAAGGCGAGGGAGTTGGAGAGCGCGATGTCCTTGGCCTGAGCGAGCGGACGGGGATGGTCGACAATCACGTCGAGATTGAGGTTGGGATCGACGGGACCGATGTTGGCGGTGTGGGGAAGACTGGCGGCGTCGAGCGCGAGGACGGTGGCGAGGGCTTCAATCGCACCAGCTGCACCGATGGAGTGGCCGGTGAGGGACTTGGTGGCGCCGACGGCAATGTGCGACGCGTGGACGCCGAGGGTCTGGTGGATGGCAGCTGCCTCCACGGCGTCGTTGGTGAGCGTACCGGTGCCGTGCGCGTTGATGTAGCCGATGCGCGACTCCCAAGTCTCTTCGAGATGCGCGGGGCCGAGGGTAAGGGTGATGTCGTCGATGGCGCGGCGCATGGCGAGGGCTGCGCCCTCCGCGCGGGGCTGTGTAATGTGATGCGCATCGGCAGACATGCCGAAGCCGACGATCTCCGCATAAATGTGCGCGCCGCGGGCGAGCGCGGAGTCGAGCGGCTCGAGTGCGAGCATGGCAGCACCTTCGCCGAGGGTCATGCCGTCGCGGTCGGCGGCGAAGGGACGGCAGGCGGTGGGGGAGACCACGCGCATGGAGTCCCACGCGCGCAAAAAGCCGAAGGTGAGCGCGGCTTCATATCCGCCGGCGATCGCAGCAGCGGCCTGGCCGGAGCGGACCATCTGGAAGGCGAGGCCGATCGCGTGGGTTCCGGAGGCGCAGGCGGTGGCGATGTTGAGCACGGGGCCGGTGACACCGGTCTCAATCGCGATGGAGCTGGCGCCGGAGCTGGACATGGTGCGCAGGATGGCGGTGGGTGAGACGCGCGCATTGCGGCTGTAGAGATGACGCGTGGCGTCCTCGTCGGCGGCGCGGCCGCCGCAGCCGCAGCCGGTGAGGATGGCGATGGAAGCTGGGTCGTAGTGCGCGAGCAGGCCACTCTCTTCGACTGCCTGGCGGGCGGCGATGATGCCAAACTGCGCGCTTAGATCCGATGCAACCATGACTCCCGAAGCGAGCTTCTGCGCGGGATTATTGGCAGGGTCGAAGTCTTTGACCAGAGCGGTGGTATTAAAGCGCAGGCCGGGGTCGTCCTGGTTGAGCGCACCGGGGAAGCTGCGGCTAAACGGCGCAATGCCGGTGCGGCCGGCGTACAGCGCGTCGCGAAAGTCGGCGACCGTGTTGCCGATGGGCGTGATGCAACCCAGGCCGGTGACGGCGACACGAATCATGGGGTCACTTTACTCCGGCATTCGGGTTCGGCGCGGCGCTCAGGATACTGGCTCGGGTGGCGCGGCGCGCAGACGCTCCACGCCGCGGACGACGTCGCCGACGGTCTTGAGCGAGTTGAGGCTGTCGTCGGGGATTGCGATCGCGAACATCTCTTCGACGGCGAAGGTGAGGTTGATCTTGTCCAGCGAGTCGACCTGGAGCTCGTCGAAGGTGCTGTCCATGTGGACGCCGGAGACGGGCAGGTTCTTCGATTTCGCGACCAGTTCGATGATGCGGGACTCGACGTCGTCCATGCTCTCCCCCATGCTGCTGCAAAAAAAGTGCCTGCCTCACATGCTACCTTCACCACTGCAGCAGCACCAGTTCCAGGCAGAAGCCGGGGCCCATGGCTGCGAGGATCGAGTAGCTGCCAGGCGCGCCGTGTGCGCCAGCGAGGGTGTCGGCGAGGACCATGAGAACGGAGGCGGCGGAGAGGTTGCCGACCTCGCGCAGGCTCTTCCAGGAGAGCGCAAGCGCGTCTTTGGGTAGCGAGAGCGCGGTCTCGACGGCCTCGAGGACCTTGGGGCCGCCGGAGTGGAAGATCCAGGAAGAGATGTCGGCGAGGGTGAGGGAGTGCTCGGCGAGAAAGCGCGTTACATCGCCGCGCAGATTTTCGAGGACGACTTTGGGCACGTCGGGCGAGAGGACGATGGTGAAGCCGGTCTGGCCAATCTCCCAGCCCATGACGTACTCGGTGTCGCGGTAGAAGGTGGAGCGGGTGGCAACAATGCGCGGGCCTATACTTTGTCCGATGTGTGAGCCGGGTGTGGATACACGCTCGGAGTTCGCGGCAGGCAGTTCTACCTCGTCACCGGCGATGACCACGGCGGCTGCGCCGTCGCCAAAGAGGCCGCAGGAGATGAGGTTGGCGATGGACTGGTCGTTATCCTGCCAGGTGAGGGAGCAGAGCTCGACGGAGACAAGCAGCGCGATCTCGCGGGGGAAGGCACGGACGTAGTCGGCCGCGCGCGCGATGCCGGCAGCCCCGGCGACGCAGCCCAAGCCAAAGATGGGCGTGCGCTTGACGCTGGCTGGGAAGGGCATGCGGTTGATGAGCCGCGCATCCACGGTGGGGCTGGCGATGCCGGTGACGGAGGCGAAAAAGATGGCGGAGATGTCCGCGGCGGTCAGGCCCAGCGGCGTGAGCGCGCCAGCGATAGCGGTCTCGCTCAACTCGACGGCATGGGCGATCCAGGTGTCATTGGTCGCGGTGAAGCTGGAGAGCGCTGGGTAGGCATCGAGCGGCAGCACGAAGTGGCGAAAGTCGACGCCGCAATTGGCATGCAGGCGAGGCAGCACGCGCGGCTCGGGGAGTTTGTGCCGCCAGCGGGCGAGCAGGACCTCGGTGATCTCGGACTGTGCATAGCGATGGGCGGGGAAGGCGGTACCAACGGAGGCGATGCGCATGAAGGAGGGGGTGTCGTCCTGGTTGCCGGGTAGGTGAAGCGACGGATGGTTTCGCGCGTGCGAGATGCGATGCGACCTCAGGAGCCAGCATAGCGCGTGCCGCTTGAGCAACGAGCGGGACAACAAAATTGCGACGGAGAGATTACATCCATGAGACGCACGCGCGATGTGAGATGGAGTGGGAGACGCAGAGGGTTGGTGGGCCCACCAGGACTTGAACCTGGAACCAACGGATTATGAGTCCGCTGCTCTAACCAATTGAGCTATAGGCCCTTCCATCAGTTGGCCTTCCTGTTGAATGCTTCGGGCCGCTCGAAAGCAGTCTCGCAGCTATAGAGAGAGCGCCGGAGGCACAACCCGTTAAAAAACAGCGAGGCTGAAGTGTCCGCGAGCTTCACAATTGTAAATGTATCCGCGCCGGCCTCATCCAAGCGAGTGAGGTACGCGTAGCCGAGTCCGTGGAGGGCGAGCTCGCGCACAAGGTGCCCTTCGTTATATAGTGGCTGCGATCCGAAACGCGCTTCCCGGGCTGACGGCAATTCATTCCCGGCGACCTGTCGCCGCACCTATTCAGGACTTAAAGCGAGGCAACCAATCAAAATTATGACCAACGACAAACTAAAGTCGCCCAGGACAGCGAGCAACGGCGCACCGAGACAACGTTACAACATGCCTGTAGCTTTACTCGTGGCTGTTGTGTTCGCCTGCTTTTCCTATGGGACAAATCAGGCCCATGCTCAGGAGCAGAAGACGAAGGTAATTTATTTCCTTTCGGGCCTTAAGGATCATCCCGCGGGCATCGGCAGGCATGAAGTCAAGAAGGACATGCTGGTGCTGCAGGATTGCATCAACAAGGCAACCAACATCAAAGGCGTAAAGATCGTCACCAAATTTATCGACGCTCGATCGGCGCTCGATGTGGACGACATCAAGGACGCGGCCGCGATTATCGTCGAAAGCAGCTCCGCCAGCAGTTCACAAGAGCGCACCCATCCCATCTTCCCGCCCCTGGCGCCCGGTGTAAAAAAATACGACCAGCAGACTCTGGATTATCTGGCCAAGTTGGACGCTCTGCATCAGGCCGGCATGGGCATCATGATCCTGCACTGGGGTATCGCGGTTAACAACGAACAAAATCCCACAGCGCGCGACTACTACATGAAGTGGTTCGGGGAAAGCGCCATGGAAGGTTACACCCAGAACCCCCTGGGTTTCTGGACTGTGACGCCCATCCCAAGCGCCGCGAAGCATCCCATTCTGAATGGGGTCCACCGCTGGATCTACAAGGATGAGATTTTTTCCCACCTGGTGGTCAATCCAGGAGATCCCTATCGCACCGACCTGCTGACCGGCGAATCCCCGGAGACCAACCAGAGCGAGTTCGGCTCACCCAAGGGAGTCATCACTCCGCGAGGCATCGCCTCCGCCTATGATAAGGGCGGCGCGCGGGGCATTCTCTGGGGCGGCCAGGACTTCCATTCCGCGCTGCTGAATGACGACTACCGGCGCTTTGTGCTGAATGCGATCGTCTGGACCGCCGGCATCGAAGTCCCCAAAGGCGGTGTAAAAACGAGTGCCACAGAGTTGCAGCTAGTGCCGATCAGCAAGCAGTTCGATCAGTACAAAAGGCCGGATGGATATGTCGAGCCGAAGCTGCCGGATGGATATGTCCTCCCGCCGCAAGACCCTGTGGTGCCAAGACGACCGCGAGCCCAGGCTGCCACCCCGCCAACTCAGGGTGCTCCGGCAGCTCCGGTCGCTGCCCCGCCAGCTCCGGCTGCCGCCCCGCCAGCCCAATAGAACCTGCGGCGGTCCGGCAAAGACAACCACATCCGGAAGCAGACGACGACCGCGACGAGGATAAGAATTCTTCAGTCGGTGCGGCTTGCCCAGCGGTCGAAGAGAATCTCCGTCGGGTGATCCAGTTCACGCCGCCCGGCTCAGGATGCTCGATCCAGTTCCGCGCGAAGATCACGGCGGCAACGCCCAATCACGACAGCTATAGCTCCTTCGCGACCTTCAGCGATCCGGACGGCAACGGATGGCTGCTGCAGGAGGTCACCACCCGGCTTCCCGGGCGCGTCGACCCGGCCGCGACTTCGTTCGCCTCGGCGAGCGATCTGGCGGCTGAATCCAAGACTGCGCTGTATGGGAGGTTCCTGATGGAGAGCGGCTACGCGATGGTGCTGACGACGACGGCGACGGAGGCGCAGGCGACGGCGCTGGCGCGGTCGATCGTGGAGGCTGGTCTGGGGGCATGCGTGCAGATCGAGGCGATACGCAGCGTCTACCGCTGGCAGGGCGAGGTGCGCGACGAGCCGGAGTGGAGGCTCGCGATCAAGACGACGGCGCAGCGCTATGCGGATCTGGAGCGGCACATCCGGGGGAACCACAGCTACGAGACGCCGGAGATTGTGTGGGTGGAGATCGCAGGCGGGTCAGAGGAGTATCTGCGCTGGATCGAGGAGTGCGTAGGGTAAGTCGAAAGCGACCCGGTTCCACTAGAATAGAGAGATGGCTCAGGAGACCACATCCGCGCGCGGGACGGTTGCTACGCCGCCTGTTCCCGCGGCGTCTGTTCCCAAGCGACCGATGCCTGCGCGGCGGCGCTGGCGGGCGGTGACGCGCAAGCTGCGCGAACTGGGGTCGATCGCCTCGGCGCTGGCCGACACCGGGCACCCATACATGGCGCACATCATCCCCATGCGGCGCTGCAACCTGGCCTGCACGTACTGCAATGAGTTTGATGATGTGTCGGACCCGGTGCCGATCGAGGAGATGGAGCGGCGGATCGACGAGCTGGGGCGGCTGGGGACCTCGGTAATTACGATCTCCGGCGGCGAGCCGCTGCTGCACCCGGAGCTGGACCGCGTGATCGCACGTATCCGCAAGACGGGCGCGATTGCGGGGATGATTACCAACGGCTACCTGCTGATGCCGGAGCGGATCGAGCGGCTGAACCGCGCGGGCCTGGACCACATGCAGATCTCGATCGACAACGTGATGCCGGACGCGGTGTCGAAGAAGAGTCTGAAGGTGCTGGACGCGAAGCTGAAGATGCTGGCGGAGCACGCAGACTTCCACGTGAACATCAACTCCGTGGTGGGCGGCGGCATCGCGAACCCGACCGACGCGCTGACCATCAGCGAGCGCGCGCTGGCGCTGGGATTCTCGTCGACCATTGGCATCATCCACGACGGCAGCGGGCAGCTGAAGCCGCTGGGCGAGCAGGAGCGCACGGTATGGGACAAGGTGCGGCGGCTGACGCGGCGCAGCTACTCGCGCTTCAACCATTTTCAGGAGGCGATCGCCAACGGCCAGCCAAATGACTGGCGCTGCCGCGCGGGCGGGCGTTATCTGTATATCTGCGAGTTCGGGCTGGTGCACTACTGCAGCCAGCAGCGCGGCTATCCCGGCGTGCCCATTGCCGAGTACAAGCGCGCGGACGTGAAGCGCGAGTTCCTGACGGAGAAGGGGTGCGCGCCGAATTGCACCATCAGCTGCGTGCACCAGGTGAGCTACATCGACCACTGGCGCGCGCCGCAGACCAGCCAGGTGACGCCGGGCGGGGCGGGCGCGAAGCCGGACCTGGTGCAGATTAGGTAGATTTTTTGCGGCTTGCGAGGCGCGCCTGCAAGCCCCGGGCCTGGCTCAGGGCTTATCGCGCAGGATAGCAGCGATCTCTTTGACGCCCTCGTCGATGCCTTTGATCCCCTGGACGATCTTCCAATACATCCAGAGCACGAAGATCCAGAAGACCCCGGCGATGACGAGCACAAGCAACTGAGCAAATCCAAAAAGCATGATGGTCGCACCTCGTGAGGAGCATACCCCAGTTTTCCGGCGGGCAGGCGGAATTTTCGCAACCTGTTGCCTTCTGAGACACTCTAAACTGGGAACAAACGTGGCGATCCGTCTTCCATCCCCAATGCGTGTGGCCGTACTGGCTCTGATGTGCGGCGGTCTGTGCCGTGGCGCGCGCGCGGCAGACCCTACTCCTGACCCGACCCCTGACCCGACTCCTGCTCCGACCCGTGTTGTGCGGCCCGTTGCGGCCGCGGCGGAGTTGCCGGACGCCCCTCGGCCGCAGACGCAGGCGCAGAGCTTCCGTTACGTCTCGATCGAGCAGGCCACGCCGGGCGCGCTGCCGCTGGGGCTGGACGATGCGATCACTCGCGGGACCAAGCAAAACCTGCAGGTGCTGCTGGCCAATCAGACCGACCGCGAGGTGCGCGGGCAGATTCTGGCCGCGATCTATGCGCTGCTGCCCAACCTGAAGGCGACGGCGTATACCAACGCGATGGAGCTGAACCTGGCGGCGCTGGGCTTCAAGGAGTCCGAGCTGGCAAAGTTCGGGCTGGCGCCCGGTTCGGTGCCGCTGATCGTGAAGGTGGACACCACGGACGCGCAGATCAGCGCGGACCAGGTGCTGTTCAATCTGCCAGACTTCTTCCTCTACGCCGCTGCGCGGAAGGCGACCACCGTCTCCACCATGAATGTGCTGAACGTGCGCGGCGGCGTGGTGCAGGCCGTAGGCACACAGTACCTGGCCGCGCTGGCCGACCAGGCGCAGATCGCCAACGCGCAGGCGCTGGTCACCGCGGATGAAGAGGTGCTGAGCCAGGCGACCGCCTCGCACAACGCGGGGGTGGGCATCAATCTCGACGTGCTGCGCGCGCGGGTGACACTGCGAAACGAGCAGCAGGCGCTGGTAAAGGCCGAGAACACATTCGCCAAAGACAAGATCGCACTGAACCGGCTGATGGGCCTGCCCGCCGACCAGGAGCTGACGCTGACCGACGCGGTGCCCTACACGGAGCTGGCCGAGCTGCCGCTGGAGCAGGCCAAGGCGCTGGCCTACACGCGCCGCAAGGACCTGCTGGCGCTGAATGCAGAGCTGGAGGTGGTGCAGCGGGCGCGCCGGGCGGTGAAGTTCGAGCGCCTGCCGACCATCGCCTTCAACGGCTACTACGGCGTGCTGGGCGAGACCCACGGCAACTACCACGGCGTGTTTACCGCGCAGGGCGTGCTGAAGATTCCAATCTTTGAAGAGGCCCGCTTCCGCGGGGAGAGCGAGACGATCGCGGCGCAGGAGCTCGGGATCGCACGGCAGATCGACTCGCTGCGCGTGACCATCGACGCGCAGATCCGCGCCAGCCAGATGGATGTGGAGACGGCGGCCGAGCTGGTGAAGGTGGCGCAGAGCAACGTGCAGTTGGCGAACGAGGTGCTCTCCGACACGCGCGACCGCTATGCGGCGGGGGTGGACGACAACCTGCCGGTGGTGGAGGCACAGGCGCAGCTGGAGAGTGCGCAGAGCCAGCTGATCGCGACGCAGTTTGAGTACAACAGCGCCAAGCTGGACCTGGCGCGGAATACCGGCGTGGTGGAGACGCAGTACAAACAGTATCTGGGGCGGTAAAACCGGCGAGTCGGCGAAAGCGGCGGGGGGGAGTGGCGCCGCCTACACTGCGTTGGTGAGGGTGTTGCCGACGCCGTTGAAGGACTTGCCGATGGAGTTGGACAGAACGCGCATAGCGCTGACGGCGGCGATGCCGATGAGCGCCGCAATGAGCGCATACTCGATGAGGTCCTGCCCGGTGTCGTCTACTGCCAACTGCTTGAGGCGCTGCGTGAACTGCTTGAGCTGTTGAATCATCATAGGGGCCCAAATACCTCTTTATTGTAGATGCATAGGACGCCGGGCGGGATGACCCGTAAGGGTTAGCCGGAGCCCTGCTGCACTGTATATCGGCCGGTAAATATGCAACGATAGGCGTATATGGCAGAGGGTGGGAGCGGGGCGGCGGAGGCCCCGGACGCGGTGGTCGACAGGCAGAGTGTGGGCAGCGCATTCCTTTCGCGCGACTTCCGCCTGTATCAGCTCGCCCGGCTGCTGGTGATCCTGGGCGCGGAGGCGCAGTCCGTAGCGGTGGCATGGCAGGTGTATGCCATCACCCACTCGGCGTTCAAGCTGGGACTGACCGGCCTGGCGCTGTTTGCCCCGGGCATCTTCTTTATGCTGGCCGCCGGGCATGTGGCCGACCGCTACGACCGGCGCTGGATCATCCTGCTGTGCTATGGCCTGCAGGCCGGATGTACCCTGGCGCTGCTGGAGTTTGCGCTGCGCGGCACCACCCGGGTGTGGCCCATCTACGCAGTGCTGCTGGGCATCGGGATGGGACGCGCGTTCAGCGGGCCGGCCGCCTCCGCGCTGCTGCCCAGCCTGGTGCCCAAGCACCACTTTGTGAATGCCGTGACCTGGGGATCGATCGTCTTCCAGTCGGCCAACATCGCCGGACCAGCCGTGGGCGGGCTGCTGTTTACCCTGGGACTGACCGGCACGCTGACGCGCTGGAACGGCGCGGCTGCCGTTTACGTCTTCACCCTGGCGACGCTGGTCGGGTTCCTGGCACTGGTAGGCGCGATGCGCACCAAGCCGGTGCGCGTGGTGAAGAACGCCTTCAACCTGGAGACCATGCTGGCCGGCTTCCGCTATGTGTGGGCTACGAAACTGCTGTTGGGATCCATCTCACTGGACCTGTTTGCCGTGCTGCTGGGCGGCGCCACGGCGCTCCTGCCTGTCTACGCGACCGGCATTCTGCATGCGGGGCCGCGCGGCCTGGGTCTGCTGCGCGCCATGCCCTCGGTGGGTGCGCTGGCGGTGTCGCTGTGGATGACGGTGCGGCCCATCCAGCGGCGAGCGGGGAAGAGAATGCTGTTCTGCGTGGGGCTGTTCGGCGCAGCGACGGTGGTCTTCGGTCTCTCGCACACCATCTGGATCAGCCTGATTGCGCTGGTGGTGGTGGGCGCCAGCGATATGGTGAGCGTCGTAATTCGGGGCAGCATCCTGCAACTGGCCACGCCGCCGGAGATGCGCGGGCGAGTGAGCGCGGTGAACTGGCTCTTCATCGGCGCGTCCAACGAGTTTGGCGAGTTCGAGAGCGGCACCACCGCAAAGTGGTGGGGCGCGGTGCCGGCGGTGGTGGTGGGCGGCATCGGCTCGCTGGTGGTGACCGGGCTGGCGGCGGTGTTCTTCCCTGCGCTGCGCCGGGCCGACGCCCTGACGGCGGAGTCGCTGGCACAACCGAACCTGCAGCAGAGCATCGCGGAACCGGCGGACTGAAGGGCCTGCGGCCGCGGGATTCCTCATGCGAATCCCCTGCGGTCTTCGACTATACTCTAAGCTCCCATGCACCCCGCACAGGCCAGACTGACCGATCAGGCGCTGCTGAAGAACTATCTGCTGGACCACGCCTACGACGAGATGTTCGCCGGGCCGGACGAGCTGCACCCGCACTACGAGCCGCTGTTTGAGCGCTTCTCTTCCCTGCCCGCCGACGAGCTGCAGCAGAGAAAGCACTCCGCTGAGCTGAGTTTTCTAAATCAGGGCATCACATTCACGGTCTACGGGCGGGAGGACAAGGGCGAGCAGATCTTTCCCTACGATCTCGTCCCGCGCATCATCACCGCGGCGGAATGGGCGACGGTGGAGCGCGGCCTGACGCAGCGCATCACCGCGCTCAACCTCTTCCTGCGCGACATCTACAACGAGGGCCGCATCCTGGCCGACGGCATCGTGCCGCGCGAGATTGTTTACAGCTGCAAGCATTTTCGCCGCCAGATGGTGGGGCTGCAGGTGCCGCGCAATGTCTACGTGGCCATCTGCGGGACGGACCTGATCCGCATGCAGAACGGCGAGTTCGTGGTGCTGGAGGACAACCTTCGCGTGCCCTCCGGGGTGAGCTACATGCTCACCAACCGGCGCGTGATGAAGCGCATCTTCCCGCAACTGTTCAGCAGCTACAACGTGCGGCCCATCGAGCAGTACACGCAACTGCTGCTGGGCACGCTGCGCTCGCTGGCGCCGGAGGGCCGCCCGGAGCCCAACATCGTGCTGCTCTCGCCCGGCGTCTACAACTCGGCGTACTTCGAGCACGCGTACCTGGCGCGGCAGATGGGCATCGAGCTGGTGGAAGGGCGCGATCTGGTGACGCACGACAACGTGATCTACATGCGCACCACCGGCGGGCTGCGCCGTGTGGACGTGATCTACCGCCGCGTGGACGACGACTTCATCGACCCCATGTCCTTCCGCGGCGATTCTATCCTGGGCGTCGCCGGACTGTTCAACGCCTACCGCGCGGGCAACGTGTCGCTGGCCAATGCGTTCGGAACCGGCGTGGCCGACGACAAGGCGCTCTATGCGTATGTGCCAAGCATCATCAAGTACTACCTGGCGGAGGAGCCGGTGCTGCAGAACGTCAAAACTTATCTTTTGACCGAGCCGAAGTCGCGCAAATATGTGCTGGAGAATCTGGACAAGCTGGTGGTGAAGGCAGTGGGCGAGAGCGGCGGCTACGGGATGCTGATCGGGCCGCAGTCGACGGCGGCCGAGCGCGAGGACTTCGCGCGCAAGATCGAGGCGGACCCGCGCAACTACATCGCGCAGCCGACCATCTCCTTCTCGCGCGCGCCGTGCCTGATCGGCGATGAGCTGGAGCCGCGCCACGTGGATCTGCGGCCCTACATCCTCTACGGCGACAAAGTGAACGTGGTACCCGGCGGCCTGACTCGTGTGGCGCTGAAGCAAGGCTCGCTGGTGGTGAACTCGTCGCAGGGAGGCGGCAGCAAGGACACGTGGGTACTAAGTTAACAACCCGAATGTTCGCAGGAGGGGACCAGATGCTGAGCCGCGTCGCAGACAGCCTGTACTGGATGAGCCGCTACATCGAGCGCGCCGAGCACACCACGCGGCTGCTGGATGTGAACCTCAACCTGATGTTGGATGAGAGCGCGACCAGCGCGGACCATCGCTGGCAGCGCATGCTGCACGCGCTGGGCAGCCCGCGCGAGGTGCGCTGGACGGGCGACCCCTACGCGCTGACACAGGCGCTCTCCTTCGACACCGAGTACAAGGACTCGATCCTCTCCTGCATCATCGCCGCGCGGGAGAACTCGCGCCACGTGCGCGAACAGATCTCCACCGAGCAGTGGCACCGGCTGAACAGCCTGTATCTGGAGGTGACGCGGCCGGAGGGTGAGATGGGTTCCGCGGGGATGGATGCCTCCGAGCAGCCGGCCGAGTTCCTGCAGCATGTGATGGAGGGCGTGCACCAGTTTCAGGGAGTCAGCGACTCCACCATGAGCCACGGCGAGGGCTGGCAGTTCATCCAGGTGGGGCGCTACATCGAGCGCGCCTCCGCGACGGCGCTGCTGCTGGAGGCCTATCACGAGGACCTGTGGAGCCATATCGACCGCGCCGCCGAGGGCAACGAGTACCTGGAGTGGATGGGCCTGCTGCGCTGCGCCACAGCCTTTGAGGCCTACTGCAAGGTCTACACCGCGGATGTGACGCCGGACCGCATCCTGGAGTTCCTGCTGCTGGACGTGGAGTTCCCCCACTCTGTGCGCTTCTCGATCGACACGCTGCAGAACGCGCTCGAGGCCATCCACGGCGAAGGCGGCAAAAGCCGCGCGGAGCCGCTGCGCCGCCTGGTGGGCCGGCTGCAGAGCTCGCTCGGCTATGCCAGCGTGGACGAGATTCTCGGCGGCGACATCGTCGCCTACCTGCGCGGCATCCAGTTCCAGTGCCGCAGCATTCACAACATGATCTATCAGCTCTACATCGACTACAGCATCCAGGCCGCGCTGGCGGGATAAGGAGCAGCATGTACTATTCGATCCGCCATCTGACCAAGTTCCTCTACTCCAACCCCGTGAGCGAGAGCATGATGGAGACGCGCATGCACCCGCGCTCGGACCAGAACCAGCGCTGCCTCACCTTCCATCTCTCGGTCAGCCCGCGCTGCCGTGTCTTCAGCTATCGCGATCACCTGGCCAATCAAGTCCACCACTTCGACATCCCCGGCCAGCACGGACAGCTGGTGATCGTGGCCGAGTCGCTGGTGGAGGTCGCGCCGTCGGCGCAGGTGCCCGCCTTCCTAGCGCCCGATGCGTGGAACGAGTTGGACAGCATGATCGAGCAGGGCGACTACTGGGAGATGCTGTTGCCCAGCGAGTTTGCGATAGCCACGCCCGCGCTGGACGCTCTGGCCGAAGAGCTGGACGTGCGCCGCCGCGACGACCCGCTGATGGTACTGCAGCAGATCAACGAGCAGATGTTCCACCACTTCGAGTACGTGCCCCGGTCTACCAAGGTGGACTCGCCCATCGACCTCGCGCTGCTGACCCACGCGGGCGTCTGCCAGGACTTCGCGCACATCATGATTACGCTGGTGCGGTCGAAGCTGCGCATTCCATGCCGCTACGTCAGCGGCTACCTCTTCCATGGGGAGAGCGACCACGACCGCTCGGTGCACTCGGCCACGCACGCTTGGGTGGAAGCGCTGATTCCGCAGCTCGGCTGGGTGGGCTTCGATCCCACCAACTGGCTGGTGGCGGCCGACCGCCACATCCGCACCGCCATCGGGCGCGACTACGCCGACGTGCCGCCCACGCACGGCATCTTCCGCGGACGCGCCAACAGTGAGCTGACCGTGGCTGTGCGCGTGACGCCCAGCCAGGGCACGCCGGCGCTCGACCGCGAACTGCCCGTGCCGGAGGACTGGTCGATCCTGGTGGAGAAGGCGCAGGCGCTGCCTGAGCCTCCGCCTCCGCCGACCCGCCAGCAGCAGATGGCGCAGCAGCAGTAGGAGCGGTCTACAGATTTAGTTTCTTGAAGATGCGCTCCGGGATGGAGCGCACGACGAACATAATGGGACGCCACTGGAGCGGCACGTAGAGCGTGTCGGCCTTGCTGTCGATGGCCTTGACGATGGACTCGGCGACCTTGTTCACGTCGGCGAACTTTTCCCAACCCTTCATCTCCGCGGTCATCGCGGTCTTCACCGGGCCGGGCTTGATGGTCAGGACGGTGATGCCCTCACGGTCGACGCGATTTCTCAGGCCCGCGAGAAATGCTGTCAGGCCCGCCTTCGATGCGCCATAGAGGTAGTTCGATTTGCGGCCGCGGTCGCCCGCAACCGAGGAGATGACGGCCAGCACGCCCGCGTGGCGCTGCACACAGAAGTTAGCCAGCCAGGTGAGCAGCGAGACCGGCGCGACGAAGTTGGTGTGCAGGATCTGCGCGGCATGCTCGAAGTCGCGCTCGGCGCGCGGCTGGTCACCCTGGATGCCATGCGCGAGGTACGCGACATCCATGCCGGTGAGTGAGTTGACGGCGTGGGCGAGCAGCTCGGCATGCTTGTCTGTATCGTCGAAATCGGCGACGGCCGTGCCCACGTAGGCTGCGCCGCGGGTCTTGAGGTCGGCGGCGACGGCGGCCAGCTTGGCCTGATTGCGCGCGACCAGGAAGAGCTGTGCGCCCTGCGCGGCCCAGATGCGGCAGGTGGCCTCGGCGATTCCCGATGTGGCACCGAGCACAAGGATCTTTTTAGTGATGCGCGCGTTTGGCGCGAGCGCGGCGGTCGCGACGGACTGGGGATCGAGTGTGCTGAGTGTGGGCGTTGTGCTCATAGTGTCGGTCTCTCTGCTCCGTCTGCGCGTTTTTCTGCGCCGGTCACGCGCTCCCAGAAGCTGGAGGTGAGCATGGGGTCGCGGAAGCGCGCGAAGCGCTGCCATGCGGGGTAGAAGGTCTGGAACTGCGTGGGCGTCATGGCAGCGTCTTTCGCGGGGTACAGGCGGCCGCCGAACTCGAGCGTCATATCGCCAAGGCGCTGCAGCAGCGGGAAGGTAGCGGGCTTGATGGGGAAGTCGAGCGCGAACATGATGCCGGGCTCAGGGAAGCTCATCACGCCCAGCGAGGGGATGTCGCCGAAGGCCTTGAGCACGGCGAGGAAGCTGGCCAGGCCGGAGGCGGCGATCTCGCGCAGGATGGCAATCGTGCCCTCTTTGGCGTGCGCCCAGGGGATTGCGTACTGGAACTGCACCAGCCCATTGCGTCCGTAGAGGCGGTTCCAGCGCAGAATCTTGTCCAGCGGGTAGAAGTAAGGCTCGTAGTCCTGCACGGCGTGCACGTGCGGCTTCATCTGCTTATGGAAGTAGAGCGCATTGAAAGCGGCGACCGAGAGGCGATTCAGCGCGAAGCCCGGCGCGTCGAAGGGGAAGACGAGTTTGGGCGGCAGCGACGGAATGAGCTCGCTGGGGACGGCGGAGTGCGAGCCAGCCATAAAGATGCCGCGCGCGAAGTTGCGGCCAGTGGAGGTGCAGTCCATCCAGCTGACGTTGTATTCGGCCTGCGCGTACTGCTGCTTGAGCGAGAGGAACTCGTCGATGCCGTGGAACTGGATGTGGTCGACATCCATCTTGCGCGAGACGATAGGGCGAAGACGCAGCTGCGCCCAGGTGATCAGCCCGGTGAGGCCCATTCCGCCGATGGTGGCTTCGAACCAGTCGGGGTTCTCGGTGCGGGAGCAGAGGCGGCGCGAGCCGTCCGAGCGCACCAGTTCGAAGCAGGGGACGTGGCAGGCGAAGGAGCCGGCGGACTCATGGTTCTTGCCGTGGATGTCGTTGGCGATGGCGCCGCCAAGTGTGACGTACTTGGTGCCGGGGGTGACTGGAAGGAAGAAGCCGCGCGGGACCGAGAAATCCAAAATTTGCGCGAGCGAGATGCCTGACTCCGCGGTGAGGATGCCGGTGGCGGGATCGAAGGCGAGCAGCCGGTCCATGCCGATGGTCTGCAGCAGGGTGCCGTTCTGCAGCAGCCCGACGTCGCCGTAGCTGCGGCCGAGCCCGACGGGTAGTGCGCTGCCTTCAATCCCAGCGCGGGCCGAGGATGCGAGGACTGCCGGAAAATCCGACTGCCAGTTGAGCCGGACGACGCGGGCCTTGTATTTCGGGTAGCGACCCCATGATTCGAAGATTTCAGCAGGCGGAGTGGGGACGGATTGCTGTGGGCTCGCCGCCGGGGTGGTGGTCGCTTCGGGTTCGGCGGCAGCAGGCGGCATACACTCTCTAGGATAAATGCCAAAGAGATGTGGATGTATTCAGTCTTCGAGCTGGCAGCTTCTCAGCAAATCCGAAACGTCCCAGATTTCTACGCCGGGTTGGGTCTTGCCCGATGAGAAGATGCCGTTATCGATTGAGCCCGCGAGTATCTTTCCGTCAGAGTTCAGGGCTCCTGCTTCGCTATAGAGTATGGGCGAGAGGCATATCTTTCCTGTGGGCACATTCCAGATCCAGAGCCTGCCATCCATATGCCCGAACACAATTGGTTTACCGGGAAGAATCGTCGCAAAGAATCCCATCGAAGGATTGAATTGGGGAAGACCACTTCCCCTGGCTTGAACCTGTTGCGGCGCATCAAGTTTTGCGGCAAAAAAGCTCTCCTTTTCTGTTGGGTCACCATAGACAATGAGGTTCTGGCTGGCATCGATAGCAAGCGGCCACGTCTCCTTCCATGGCAGCGCGAACACGTTTGTCGATTGCCAGTCGCCGATGGAACGCAAGATGAGGGAAGTCCCATTATCTGAGAGGAGCTTTGCGCCGTTCAGTGAGAGGACTGGCAGGCGCTCACCCGGAAGTTCAATTCGCTGTTTTGAACGTAGGTCGATGACACTAGCGGCACCATTCTCACGAACGATCAGGAAGTTTCCGTCAGCCGAAAAATTCAGGGCTTGAACCACCGGCCTATCTACGGAGAATTCCGTTCGCCGCTTACCAGAACGCAGGTCCCAGAGAACAATCTTTGAGTTGTTTTCGCTCCCTGCCGAGGCGAGCAAGCTGTCGTCGGGAGAGATTGCTACTGCTGAGACAATACCCTGCTTACTGTCGATGACATGCACGACGCTGTAATCAGTCAAACTCCAAACGACAATGCGTCCGAAATCCTTCCCGGCAACGAGGTATTTTGAGTCCGGGCTAAATGCAACCGTGTTGACGGTCGAAGGCGTTCCGACTCCGGTCTGAATGATGATTTGGTTGTCCCGAATCTGCACACCACTCTTCTGTTCTTTGTGGGGCGAGTCGTATAGCGTTTTCGTGGGAGCGGGAAAGCTGGCCTGCGCGCCTGCGTCAGGAGCGCTCAAACATGCCAGCGATACCAGCACACTGAAAAGTGTTTGCCTGCTCATGATTCAGGATCATACGGCAAGCCGGTTTCGATTGGATTGGAATTTCTTGGGAAATACTAAAGGGCGCGGCCCGCAAGCCACGCCCTTTTATTACTTTGATATTGGCTACGGAACTGCGTGGAATCTATGCGGCCTTCTCGCGGTCGGCCTTGGCCTTGGCGACGGCGGACTTGGCAGACTCGGCTAGAGCGGCAAAGCCGGCAGCGTCGTGGGCAGCAATGTCCGCGAGGATCTTGCGGTCCAGCGGATTGCCGGCCAGCTTGAGCCCGTTGATGAAGACCGAGTAGCTGACGCCGTTGGTGTGGCAGGCGGCGTTGATGCGCGTGATCCAGAGCGAGCGGAACTGGCGCTTCTTCTGCTTGCGCCCGGTGTAGGCGAACATCAGGCTGCGCTCGACGGCCTCCTGCGCGGCCTGGTAGAGCTTGGATTTGGTGAGGAAGTAGCCGCTGGCTCTCTTGAGGATCTTTTTGCGGCGGTCGGTGCGCTTGGTACTGCGTTTAACGCGGGGCATGGTGCTTCTCCTTTTGCGTGGTTCGAGAAAGGCGGCTGGAGGAAAGGGGTCCTCTTCACTCGCTCTGCAACTTCAGGTCTGATGTGGGCTACGCGATTCGCGCTTCCCAGGGGCCGTAACGCTTTTACTGGCCCTTTGCCTATGCTCCGGCGGCTCGACCTGAAAACTTCGCTGCTTCCCTGCCCTGACGGATCAGGCGTAGGGGAGCATGCGTGCGATCTTCGGGGTATCCGCCTCGGAGATCAAGACTCCCTTGCGCAGGTGGCGCTTGGACTTGACGGACTTCGAGGTGAGAATGTGGCGCATCTTGGACTGGCCACGCTTGAACTTGCCGGAGGCCGTCTTGGTGAAGCGCTTGGCTGCGCCCGAATGGGTCTTCAACTTTGGCATGGTGATTCCTGACGTAAAACGACTGATTGGACAGCACTTTTGAGTGTACCAGAGCGGGGCTGGCGAAGAGTGGGATTTAGTCCCGATTTTGCACGGTTTTGCACCCGAAAAGGGCCGCGCCGGACACGAAAAATGGCCACGAAAACATGGTACAATCAAGAGGTAGACAGAAGGCCTCCAGATCGCAGAAAACGCTGATTTGGCGCGGCTTTTATGAAGCTCGGGCCTGCTTGAATCGGTCCGGCGAAGTACGACAAGAAGTCCTGAGAACAGACCTGAATCTTGCGGCATTTTTTTTGAAGCCGCATGGAGCGTGCATGGCATCGACCGCAATCAGTCCGGAAGCTGCAGTTTTGGAGAAGCGGCCCGGCGTCCCCACCCCTCCCGCGGCGCCCAAGGAGGGCGGCGGCTACTCGGCGGAAAACATCACGGTGCTCGAAGGCCTGGCGGCAGTGCGTCTGCGGCCGGCGATGTACATCGGCTCCACCGGCGAGATGGGGCTGCACCACCTGGTGTACGAAGTGGTCGATAACTCGGTCGACGAGGCGCTGGGTGGACACGCCACCAGGATCGACGTCACCATCCACGTGGACAACTCCATCACCGTAGTCGACGACGGGCGCGGCATCCCCGTGGACGACAAGGTCATCAACGGCGAGAAGATGCCGGCGGTGCAGGTGGTGCTGACCATGCTGCATGCGGGCGGCAAGTTCGACGCCTCCAACTACAAGGTCTCTGGCGGTCTGCACGGAGTTGGCGTGAGCTGCGTGAACGCGCTCTCGCAGGAGTTCGACGTCGAGATCTGGCGCGACGGCCACGCCTGGGAGCAGGACTACTCCAAGGGCGCGCCCACCAGCAAGCTGCGCAAGATGGGGCCGTCGAAGCGGCTCGGCACCAAGATCCACTTCCTGCCGGACAAGACCATCTTCACCGTCACCGAGTTCAGCTACGACACGCTGGCGCAACGGCTGCGCGAGCTGGCCTTCCTGAACAAGGGTCTGGAGATCACGCTGACCGACGAGCGCACCACCGACTCGAAGACCGGCGAGGCCAAGTCGCAGACCTTCAAGTACGCGGGCGGCATCGCCGAGTTCATCAAGCATCTGAACCGCGGCAAGCAGGTGCTGCACGAGAAGCCGATCTACATGGAGGCGGAGCGCAACGGCGTCGCCATGGAGATTGCAATGCAGTACAACGACGCCTATTCGGAGACTGTGTTCTGCTTCGCCAACAACATCAACACGGTGGACGGCGGCACGCACCTCACCGGCTTCAAAACAGCGCTGACGCGCACCATCAACTACGTCGGCCAGCAGATGGGGCTGTTCAAGGACGTAAAAGAAAACCTCTCTAGTGACGATGTTCGCGAAGGGCTTGTTGTGGTTATTTCCGTCAAGCTCTCGCAGCCGCAGTTCGAAGGCCAGACCAAGGGCAAACTGAACTCGGACATCGCGGGCACGGTGCAGGCGTTTGTGAATGAGCGGCTGGGCGCGTTTCTGGAGCAGAACCCTCCGGTTGCGCGCAAGATCATCAACAAGGCGATCGACGCAGCGCGTGCGCGCGAGGCGGCACGCAAGGCGCGCGACCTGACCCGGCGCAAGGGCGCGCTGGATGGCGGCGGCCTGCCTGGCAAGCTGGCCGACTGCAGCGAGCGCCAGCCGGACAAGTGCGAGCTGTATCTGGTCGAGGGCGAATCGGCCGGCGGTACGGCCAAGCAGGGCCGCGACCGGCGCTTCCAGGCCATCCTGCCGCTGAAGGGCAAGATCCTCAACGTCGAAAAAGCCCGCTACGACAAGATGCTGGGCCACGAGGAAATCCGCGCCATGATCACGGCGCTGGGCACCGGCATCGGCAAGGACGACTTCGACGCCACCAAGGTGCGCTACGGCAAGATCATCCTGATGACCGACGCCGACGTGGACGGCTCGCACATCCGCACCCTGCTGCTGACCTTCTTCTTCCGCCACATGCAGGAGCTGATCAAGCGCGGGCACGTGTACATCGCGCAGCCGCCGCTCTACCGCATCAAGAAGGGCCGCTTCGAGCAGTACATCAAGGACGACCGCGAGTACGTGCAGGTAATGGTCAAGCGCGCCTCAGACGGCATGGTGCTGCGTTACGGTGACGGCGGTGCGAAGCTCGAAGGCGCCGACCTCACCAAGTTCATGGCGCAGTTGAACGAATACCTCTCGGTCTTCGACAAGGTGGAGAAGCGCCTGCGCAATCCGGATGTAACCGAGGCCTTTGCGCAGATCTTCGCGCAGGAGGGCAAGGACCCGGCGCGGCGCGCGGACTTCGAGTCGCAGGCCAAGCTGAAGGAGATGCAGAAGCGGCTGAAGGAGCTGGTCAAGACACACCAATTCCGCGAGGTAGGCGAGATCGCCTTCGACGAGGAGCATAAGCTCTACTCGGTCAGCTTTACGGACTCGCAGGGCGCGGTGCGCAAAATCGACTGGGCGCTGGCCTCGGCCGCCGAGAGCCGTCAGATGCTGGCCAAGTATGCGAAACTGCGTGAGCAGCTTGTGCCGCCCTTCTTCATCGAGTACGCAGCCAAACCTGCAAAGGGCGAAGCTGCCGCCGAGGAAGAGACCGACGAGGCTGCGGATAACGAGAGCGCTGCTGACGCTGCCGCGGAGGCCAGTGCGACCGAAGGCACCGCCGCCAAAGGCAAAGCCGGCAAACGCGCCAGCGCGCGCGTGGCTCAGGATCCGGTCGAAAAGAAGACGGCGCGCGAGGTCTTCGAGTACGTCATCGAACAGGGCAAGAAGGAGTATCAGGTCCAGCGCTACAAGGGCCTCGGCGAGATGACCGCGCCGCAACTGTGGGACACCACCATGGACCCCGACCGGCGCACGCTGCTGCAGGTACGCTCGGAGGACATCGCCGCGTGCGAGGAGATCTTCACCACGCTGATGGGTGAGGACGTGGAGAGCCGCCGCAAGTTCATCGAAGAGAACGCCCTCGACGTCAAGAACCTGGACATCTAGTCTGGCGCGTATACTTCCGGCGAAGGAGTCCGCCCGATGCGCGTTGCCGCAATCGTCTTTGTTTCCCTGCTCTTCGTGCCTGCGTTTGCCCAGCAGAAGACCATGCAGGTCCGCCCGCTGCCTGACGAAGCCGTCCGGCAGAACACGCGTCTCGCTTCGTCCTTGTCGCTCTCGGCCAAGGCCAAAGTGCAGACAGCATCGCGCACTCTCGCCGCAGTCATCAAACAGAAGCCCAAAATGAACGCCGCGCAGATGCAGGCACAGGCCCATGCCTCCGTTGCGCAGGCCTTTCCCAGCCTCAGGGACATGGACATTGATGCGATTGTCTTTCTCGTAATGACTGAGTGCGCACAGGACCAGCAGTCCGACCTCGATGCGCAGATGAACCAGATGCAGCAGGCTAACGCCCAGAAGCAGGCCATGCGCAACGAGCAGAACGCCATGAATCAGCAGCAGAGCGACCTGAGCCAACAGATGCAGTTGGAACTTCAGATGGAGATGGACCAGCGCAGCAAGCTGCTTGAGGCCATCAGCAATGTCATGAAAACAGCCTCCGACACGCAGAGTGCGGTGATAGCGAATATGAAGTAGCCCGCTAACGCACTACTTCAGCTCTTCGCAGGATGGACAAGCAGCTTGAATGATTTTCTCTTTGTTTGTCTTAGCGAGCTCTTGAATCTCCGTCTCTGGAAGATTTCCGATCCGGCCCAGAATCTCAAGAAATGCATCGGCGTGCCCCGGATTTTTCCATCGGGCGCCTTCAACCAGAGGCGGCAGAGCATCTTTCCTCAGTTGGTCGAGCATCGCAGAGTCGCGTTGCACAGTAAGGGCGGACAAAAGAAAGCTTGCCTTGTTCCGATCCGTCCAATGCCCCGAGTAAAGCATCGCGATCAACGGCTCTAGATCGACTTCCAACGGGCCGGAATCTGTCGCCGACTCCAGCACCCCCAGCGCCCGCGTAGCGTTGTTTCTAACCTCGCTGCTGCCGTCTAATGTAGCGTCGAGGAGAGCCTGAATCTGCGTGGCTGAACGCTTTGCGTACCCCAAAAGATATGCGCTTATAGCCCTCTGTTTTGCGCTCGCTGAGTGGCGCAGAACAGCTTCGAACTCTGCCTCCTTGTCAATGGCATAGGCCCGAACCTTAAGCTGGATTGCATGGACCGCAGGATCGGCCAAGAGTGCGTATCCCTGCGACCAATCCTCCTGGCTATCTCCGCGCGAGATCGCCTTGGAAGCTGCCGTTTCAAATTCGTCGTAGAGCTTCAATGCCTGCGGATCAAGGTGTTCGCTTCCATTGGGAGCAGGGGAAGTGATCAACGGCCGAGTGGAGCTTCCAGCGAGGCCGATGTAAATAAGCAGTCGGTTCTCGTCCCCACAGCAAACAATGCCGACCTCTGTCGGAGGACGTCCGGTAACGCGCTGCACCTCTCTCTCAACAGCAGCCTCTTCATGGCCTTCAAATTTATCGGGGTTTATTGATTGGCCGACATGAATCGGGAGCTTCTCGCGCACCGCTTGTAGATCCAAACCACCGTATCCAAAAAAATCGATGGCCCCGACCTCAAACGTTTTGCGCTCTACCTGGGCCTGGGAACGAACCGCCGTGACACTGGCCAGAATCAAAAGACAGCCAACGATCATAGCCGCTCGCACGCATGTACGAAGCAATACTCGTGTTTCCGGACTGCGACGCGATTCCAAACATCGCCTCCCAGCTACATCAACTCTTCCACGAAGCGTTTGGCGACATCCGGCGGGATGTGCAACTCTCTCGAAATCATTGCCCCGCCTTCGAGCACGGGCTCCGTCTCTTCAAGCGTGGGGACGTCGGTGGTCTCGTAGAACTTGCCGATGAAGATCTCATCGCCCCAGATGGTCGCCTTCTCCATCGCGCCGATCCAGTTGGTCGCGTCGTAGCTGGCGTCGTCTTCCAGGCGCTTCACGCGCGGCCGGAACCACTGGAAGGTGTTGTCGTGGTTGTAGGTGACGCAGGGGCTGAAGATGTCGAGGAAGGAGAAGCCCTTGTGCTGGATGGCCTGCTTGATCAGTTCGGTGAGGTGCTTCTGATCGCCGGAGAAGCCGCGCCCGACAAAGGTCGCGCCGGCGGAGAGCGCCAGCGTGAGAGGGTTGACCGGCGAGTCGCCGTTGCCATAGGGGTTGGACTTGGTCTTCATGCCGATGCGGCTGGTAGGGGAAGTTTGTCCCGTTGTCAGGCCGTAGACCTGGTTATCCAGCACGAAGTAGTTGAGGTTGATGTTGCGGCGCATGGCGTGGACGAAGTGGCCGCAGCCGATGCCGAAGCCGTCGCCGTCGCCGCCGGTGACCAGCACCGTGAGGTCGTGATTGGCCAGCTTGAGGCCGGTGGCCACAGGCAGCGAACGGCCGTGCAGCGTATGCATGCCGTAAGTGTTGATGAAGCCAGGGAAGTTCGACGAGCAGCCGATACCGCTGACCGTCGCCACGGAGTGGTTGGGGATCTGCAGCTCGACCAGCGCCTTCTGCACCGCGGCCAGCACGCCGAAGTCGCCGCATCCGGGGCACCAGTCGGGGTCGACCTTGCCTTTGAGGTCCGCCATCACCATCGGCTTGGGAGGTGCTATGTTGATCGTCGCCATGCTGTCTCCTTGAATCTCTAAATCTCTCTATGAAAAAAATCGCCCGTGAAGAATCCGCTTACACCATCACTTCATGGGCGGGAACGGACAGGGTGGTTTGGCCGGCGAGCTGCTCGCGCACCGAGTCCACGATGTGGTGCGGCATAAAGGGCTCGCCGTCGTATTTGCGGATGTGGCCGTCGGCCACGAAGCTCGTCTCCGAGCGCAGGTAGCGCGCGAACTGGCCGCTGAAGTTGTTCTCGACGATGATGGTCTTCTTCGCGCCCTGCAGCAGCTTGACGATCTCGTCGCCATGCAGCGGCACCAGCCAGCGGACCTGCAGTTGATTGACCTTGATGCCCTGCTCGGCCAGCATGGCGCGGGCCTCGCGGATCGTCCCGTCGGTCGAACCCCAGCCGATCAGCGTGACGTCGGCGTCGGCCGGACCTTCAAGCACCGGCGGCGGCACCATGGCCGCAATCCCGGCCTCTTTCCTCATTCTCTTTTCCATCATCGCGCGGCGCTTGGCATGGTTGGTGTATTCGTCGCTGATCAGCACGCCGTTCTCGTCGTGCTCGTCGGAGGAGACGACGTGCATATAGCCGGGCAGGCCGGGGATGGCACGCGGCGAAACGCCGCTCTCCGTGATCTTGTAGCGCAGGTATTCTTCGCCTGCATCACCGTTGCTGGTAGTGATCATCTCGCCGCGGTCGATGTGCGGCGCAAAGTCGAGCCGCGCCGGATCGACGCTGAGGCGGCCCTCCGCGAGCAGCAGGTCGCAGAGCACAATGCCGGGGCACTGGAACTTGTCCGTGATGTTGAATATCTCGGGCATCAGCGTGAAGCAGTCGGCGATGTCCAGCGGCGCGGCGATGACGCGTGGATAGTCGCCGAAGCCCGCGCCCAGCATCTGCCACAGATCACCTTGCTCCGTTTTGGTGGGAACACCCGTCGACGGGCCGGCGCGCTGGCAGTCGATGACGACCACGGGAATTTCAGCCTGCGCGGAGAGGCCAAGACCCTCACTCATCAGCGCAAAGCCGCCGCCCGAAGTCGCGCACATGGCGCGCACACCCGCGTGGGCCGCGCCGATTGCCATGTTGATGACGCCGATCTCATCCTCCACCTGGCGCACCAGGATGCCTGCCTTGCGTCCGTGGCCGGCCATCCAGTGGAGCACACCGGTGGACGGGCTCATGGGATACGCGCAGTAGAATTTGACGCCTGCGGCCGCTCCACCCATGGCCAGCGCACTGTTGCCGCTCAGCACGGCATATTTGTTGTCCGTCATGGGCAGCGGATGCGCCATGGGCTTGAAGTTCGCGGTGGCGTAGTCATACCCGGCGCGCGCGATGTCCGTGTTCTCCTTCACCACCGCCTCGCCCTTGCGGCCGAACTGGCTCTGCATCACGCTCTCCAGCGCGGCAAAGCCGACGCCGATCATGCTGAGCGCGGCGCCCAGGGCGAGCGTGTTCTGCGCCACCTTGTTGCGCGTGATGTCGGCCAGCGTACTGACCGGCAGCGGGCAGAGCTGCACTCCAGGAGCCGCCGCGCCGGGCTTGATGGAGTCGGCGTTATAAATGCAGGCGCCGCCCTCGGTAAGCAGGCGCAGATGGCGGTCCATGGTGTCCTGGTTCAGCGGGATCAGCAGGTCGACGCTGTCGCCCAGGTTCTCGACCGGGTCCACACCGGCGCGGATGGTGAGGAAGGTGTGGCCACCGCGAATGATGGACTGATAGGCGTTGTAGGCGTTCAGGTGCAGGCCGCGCCGGCTAAAGAGCAACGCCATGATGTCGCCCGGCGTGGCGACTCCCTGCCCGGCCGCGCCACCGATTCCGATGGTGAAGGTCTTACTCATTTCGGTCCATCTCCCGGCTGATGAAAGCTGCGCCGGCAGCGGAGCGAGTCTCTTCGCGATCGGCCCTTGTGACCCTTAGGGTCGGTCGTTCCAGGACAGGCTTTACGCGCTGCCAGAACACCCGTTCAGCGAAAAAAAATTGCCCAGTAAGAATTGCCTCTCTTCTGGGTGGCAACCAGAATACACGAAAGGTCACGGAGCGGGCATGGCAGCGGAATCACAGCTTTCGGGGGTGAGTTCAGTGCAGGAGTTGGAGCGCGGTTTCAATCGAAACGATGAAGTGAATTCCGTCCACCCGCAACTTGTGCAGGGCTGCATCGTTTGTGACGAACAGTTCCACGCCGGAGGACGCTGCGCAGGCCAACTGGATAGCGTCAGGCCCCTTCACCCTGGTGGTGGTACGGATCTCAACATAATGCTTTGCGGCGTCCCGGCTGAAGTCGACGATCCTCGCGGCGTCCATGATGCTCCTTCCAAGGGCGGCGGCGAGGGCGCTGTTCCCCTTCAGACGCGGCTGAACTTGCACCTCTCCCACAGTCATCCAGCTTGTGATCAGTTCATCGCCGCGCTGCAGCATTTTGGCGCGAAGGCGCGCGATTGCCTTTGCGTACGAGGCGTTCTGTTCATAGAAGTAGATGAAAAGATTGGTGTCCCAGAAGACGCGGCTCACGCTCAGCCCTCACGCAGCTTTCGCACGTAAGCGACTGCGTCCTCGTTCCAAATGCCTTTCGCGATGCCCTGCAACTTTAGGAACGGATCGGCCTTCGGGTCTCGCCCGCTTCCCCGCTTGCTCCACGACGCGTACCAATCCAACAGATAGAGATACTCGCTGGGAAGATCTTCCGGGGCAGGCGCGATCTTGCCCTTGCGCTCCGGATGATGATAGTCGCCGTCGCGAAAGAGCCGGCGGCGGCCGCGTTCAGTCTCCACCAGCATCCTGTAGTCGTTCGGCTGCGGCTTCTTTCCCGCTACCGAGTGAGAAGATATGTGTGCAGAGACTCCGGGACGCTGAGGTTCTACCAAGCCCTCGTGTGCAACGCGCTCAACGATCTCCGCTTTCTCGAAGTCTTCCCGCTCCGGCTGCTCACGATGTAGAAGCGCGGTAGCGATCCAAACCTCATCGGCTACGGAAACGGATGTCAAAGTAGGCATTTCGCTGCCTCCAACGTAATATACTTAGATATTACTAATATAACTTGGATTCCCGCAAGGCCCCCAGGTTCCGGCATCGCTGAGTTTCGCGGGTCGGGAGGGTGCGTGCAGGCCGACGCGGATCGCCCTCGTCAATAGAGATGCTGCTACCATTCCGGCAATGTCCCCCCACGACGACTCCCGCATAATCAGTGACGACCCGGCAGCTGCGCCGCTGGTGGAGGCGCGCGGGTTAACCAAGGAATATGGGGCCGCGCGCGTGGTCGACGATGTGTCGTTCGCGATCCAGCCGGGCGAGACGCTGGGGCTGGTGGGTGAGTCCGGCTCCGGCAAGAGCACCGTGGCGCGCATGCTGCTGCGCCTGATTGAGCCCACCTCCGGCGAGGTTCTGTTCGAGGACGAACCGCTGCCGCCAGTTGGCTCAAGCGAAATGCGCGCGCTGCGGCGGCGAATGCAGATCGTCTTCCAGGACCCCTACGCCGCGCTGAACCCGCGCATGCGTGTGCGCGATCTACTCGCCGAGCCGTTCGCCATCCACCGCGAGCCGCCACCGGAGGGCTTGCCCGCGCGCCTGGCTGCGCTGCTTCATTCCGTCGGCCTCGACCACTCCGCGCTGCCGCGCTTCCCGCACGAGTTCTCCGGCGGCCAGCGGCAGCGCATCAACATCGCGCGCGCGCTGGCGCTGCGTCCGCGTTTCCTGGTGCTGGACGAGCCGGTGAGCGCGCTGGACGTCTCCGTGGGCGCACAGGTCATCAACCTGCTGCGCGAGCTGCAGCGCGACCTGGGGCTGACCTATCTCTTCATCTCGCACTCCATGCCGCTGGTGCGCTACCTCTGCGACCGCGTGGCCGTGATGCAACACGGCCGGCTGGTGGAGATCGGCGACAGCCTGCAGGTCTGCGAAGCGCCGCGCAATCCATACACCCGCGCGCTGATCGCCGCCACGCCGGAGATGCCGGCCACCGCAGGCTGAGCGGCCGCGCTACTAACTGATCAGCCCGCATCGCTACCGATCAGCCGCATCGCTACAATGGAAGAGAATGGTCTCCAGCCTGAGCTCGCATGTGCCCTACCTCTGGCTGGTCGCCGCCTCCTTCATCGCCGGTGTGATGAACGCAATGGCCGGCGGCGGATCGTTCATCTCCTTTCCCGCGATGCTCGCCATCGGCGTGCCGCCGATCCAGGCCAACGCGACCAATACCGTCGCGCTGTGGCCGGGGCAGCTCACCTCTGTGTGGGCGTTGCGCACCGACCTGCGCCGCGACTTGCTGGCTGTGGTGACGGCCGCCTCCGTACTGGGCGGCGTGGCCGGGGCGGTGGTACTGCTGAACACGCGGCAGCGCACCTTTATGCATCTGGTGCCCTGGCTGCTGCTGGTGGCATCGCTGCTCTTCGGTATCAGCGGGCCGGTCTCCAATTGGCTGCGACGGCGCTCCGCAGAGCCGCACGCTCCGCGCCCGCCGGCCATACTGCCGCTGTTTCTTCTGCTCCTACCCGTCTGCTTCTACATCGGCTACTTCGGCGCGGGTGCGGGCTTCCTGCTGATGAGCGTGCTGTCTATCTTCGGCGTGGAGGAGATGCGCGCGCTCAACTCGCTGAAGGTGTTAGGCGCATGTCTCTCAAACTTTTGCGCGGTGGTCACGTTCATCTTCGGCGGCGCCATCGTGTGGCACTATTGCCTTGTGTCGATGGTCTTCGCCGCGATGGGCGGCTGGGTCGGCGCGCAGTATGCCCGCAAAATGAACCCCAACGTGCTGCGCGCCATCGTAGTGGTCACCGGGTGCGCCATGGCGGCGTACTTTTTCTGGAGAGAGGCGTGATGCACGGAGACGGGAGGCGGAGATGAGCGCGATACTGACGCAGTCCGGCGTCGAAGCCCTTGGCTACGCCGCGGCCTTCTGCACCACCGTGGCGTTCGTCCCGCAGCTGGTGCGCGTAGTGCGGCGGCGCTCGGCACGCGACGTCTCGTTACCTACTTTCCTTTTATTCTCGATCGGCGTCTTCCTGTGGCTGATCTACGGGATCGACATCGGCTCGAAGCCGGTGATCGCGTCGAACGGGCTGACACTGATTCTCTCGGTGGCTATCTTGATTTTGAAGCTGCGCTACGACCGCCGCGCCACGGAGGAGTTGAAGCTTAAGCCATGAGCCACGAGGGCATCCGTATCGTCAGCGAAGAGGAAGCGCGCAAGGGTGCGGCGACCGAGCAGCGCCTGCACGCGGACGCGACGACTCCGCTGAAAATCCGAGTGAAGAAGAGCGAGGGCACCGGCGTCGAGA
>Ga0182024_10001642_pt1 | contig 56935 bp, 63 predicted proteins | sample P32metaG_FD_120480 | JGI IMG/M metagenome (GOLD analysis project Ga0182024, IMG submission 120480) | Permafrost microbial communities from Stordalen Mire, Sweden - P3-2 metaG (Illumina Assembly) | ecosystem: Environmental > Terrestrial > Soil > Wetlands > Permafrost | place: Sweden: Stordalen...
CTCGCGGCTTTGCCAAATCTCAGCCTCGGGGACCTGCGTCTGGAATGGCGGCGGCAATATCGGGCCGAGCCGCCTCGACTGAGTCGCGACATCACGATGCGCGCTATCGCCTACCGGCTGCAAGAAGTTGCCCATGGCGGTTTGTCCAGAACAACACAGCGGCGGCTGACGGCTCTAGCGAACGAATTCGAAACCGCCGGCCGGATTGTGTCCCCGCCGGGTCCGCGGATTAAGACCGGGGCGCGCCTCATTCGAGAATGGCATGGTAGAACCCATACCGTTTGCGTCACCGATGAGGGCTTCGAGTTTGAGGGAAAGACCTATCGGTCTTTGACGAAAATCGCCCACGACATTACGGGAGCCCAATGGTCGGGCCCACGATTCTTCGGGCTTACGAAAACCCCCTTGGCCGCGATGTCGGATGAAGGCTCGAAGAGCGGAAAGATAGCCCCGGGGAAGTCAAATGGCTGACGCTCGCCAAAATGGCTCCGTGGCGCGCGTAAGGCTTCGTTGCGCCATCTACACACGAAAATCCTCGGAGGAGGGGCTCGAACAGGAGTTCAACTCACTTGATGCGCAACGAGAGGCCTGCGAGGCCTATATCACAAGCCAGAAGCACGAGGGTTGGAGTGCTGTGTCGACGCTTTATGACGATGGCGCCTATTCGGGCGGCACGATGGATCGTCCGGCGCTGCAACGGATTCTACAAGACATTCGCGCTCGCAAGATCGATGTCGTCGTTGTCTATAAGGTCGATCGGTTGACGCGCTCGCTCGCCGACTTCGCCAAGATTGTTGAAGTCTTCGACGCACATGGCGTGTCATTCGTCTCCGTCACTCAGGCTTTTAATACAACGAGCAGCATGGGACGCCTCACCCTTAACGTGCTGCTCTCTTTCGCCCAGTTCGAACGCGAGGTCACTGGGGAGCGAATCCGCGACAAGATAGCCGCCTCAAAAAAGAAAGGCATGTGGATGGGTGGGCTACCCTCGCTCGGTTACGACGTCAAAGATCGCAAACTCGTCATCAACGAAGCAGAGGCCGCGACCGTCCGCCATATTTTTCAGCGTTACCTCGAATTTGGAGCGGTGCGAACCCTGCAAACCGAGCTCGATGCAGCCGGCATCGTCAGCAAGCGCCGCATCGCTTCCGATGGAAGCCAATATGGCGCCCAGCGGTTTTCCCGAGGGGCGCTGTATCTTATGCTGAAGAACCGGATCTACCGAGGCGAGATCGTCCATAAGGGCAAATCCTTTCCGGGCGAGCACTCGGCCATTGTCGACGAGGAGCTGTGGGCACAGGTGCAGCGCCATCTGGAAGACAATCGAATTGAGCGGCGTAAAGGCGTTGCGGACAACCAACAGAGCTTGATGGCTGGGATTCTGTTAGACGCCAATTCTAATCTGATGACGCCGACGCATACTGTGAAAAAGGGAACGCGATATCGCTACTATATCTCCAACCACCTGATCACGGGAGACGATGTAGGTGGTTCCCACGGTCAGCGGGTTCCGGCGTCTGACCTGGAAGCGCTTGTCACGAACCGCGTACGATCCCTATTTGCCGATCCGGTTGAAATCCTCAATGTGATCTCGAAGGCACAACATGATGCGCCAGCGCAAAGAAGGTTGAGGGATGCTGCGGCCTCGCTTTCCGCGCGGTGGGACGACCTGCCTGCTGAATCGCCGCAAAACATGCTGCGTTCTTTCATCGTCGGAGCGCAGGTCTACGCGGACCGAATTGACCTCCATATTGATCCGGCGCGGTTAGTACGACGACTCCTGGATGATCGTCACGGCGATGTGAGCGGGGAATCGCACGCGGTCTATGATGGCGACGAGGAGCGTCTGGTCACGCTGAGCATTCCGGCTCGGCTAAAGCGAACCGGAATGGAGATGAAGTTCATCATCCAAGGCGTCACGAATCCAGCCCCGGCCGATACGAGCCTGATCCGACTGCTCGTTCGAGCCCAAAAGATAGGCAAGCGATTGTTCGAAATTGGTGGTCCGACCCTGGAAGATATCGCCGGGGAGGAGAAAATCGTCCCCTCCTATGCGACGCGCCTCCTACGTTTGACATTCCTCGCCCCAGATATCGTGGCTGCAATCTTAGCGGGCAACCAACCCGCCGATCTCACAGCCAACAAACTGATGGTCGACACACGTCTTCCGCTTGATTGGCGTGTTCAGCGAACCGCGCTTGGTTTCGCATAGTGCGGATCATCTGGACCCAATGCGCTCCAGAATCTTAAAACATTTGCGGGTCGGATTCCGTTACTGGCAACCAGCCAGTCAGAGACTCCCGCACCACCAAAAATAGCTTTCGAGACTTCCGTCGAGAGAGAGCCGATTTATCTGCGTCAAATCGTCTCTGCGAGTCGCGCTAAAAACGCACCGCCCACAAGGTCATGAAAAGAGGGCGCAATTCAGTGCATTAAGTTGATAATTGGACCGTGATATCAATAGCTTAAATCGTGGCGGAGGGGGCGGGATTCGAACCCGCGATACGGTTTCCCGCATACACACTTTCCAGGCGTGCGCCTTCAGCCGCTCGGCCACCCCTCCGTCTTGCGATTTCTGGCGCAAGCAGCGCGCATATCATTGCGGACGCTTGCGGCGCAAGTCGGCGGGCGCTGACGGCCCGGACGATACCCGGACAAGCGGCTTCTTCGGATGGCGAAATCGGAAGCCGACGCTTGGTTTCGACCTAAAGGCGGCCGGCGACCAATTGCATGGCGCGCTCATTGCGCGCGAAACGGGCATGGACTAGGATTCTCACTGTGATCGGTTTACGGACGCCGGCCCGGGTGACCCAGCGTTCCTCGCGCGAACACAAGATCTCGGAATAGATCCTCCATGAAGAAAATCCCCGATCCCGTCGACAGGCACGTGGGCGCCCGCTTGCGGATGCGGCGCATGCTGGTCGGCATGACGCAGGAAAAGCTCGGCGACGCGCTCGACATAACGTTCCAGCAAATTCAAAAATACGAAAAAGGCGCCAATCGCATCGGCGCCAGCCGGCTGCAGCAGCTCGCCCGCATCCTGCAGGTGCCGCCGGCATTTTTCTTCGAGGGCGCGCCGTCCGAAGAGACGTCCGCGGCCCGCTTTGCCGAGCCGGCCGGCGGTTCTTACGTCGTCGATTTCCTGTCGACCTCGGAGGGGCTGCAACTGAACCGGGCGTTCGCGCTCATTCGCGACCCCAAGATTCGCCGCAGGATTCTCGATCTCGTGGCGTCGCTGGCCCAGGATGTGGACGAGCCGCCCAAGAATGTCGGCGCAAAGCCATAGAATTAGAAGATATATCGTTCGATATAAAGAACGCTTTCGATAGAATGGCTTGACCTGACGAACGGCGCCTGTCAAAAACGCGGCCTCTTTGGGCGCTTGTCGCGAATCCAACGCTAACGAATTACGAAGCGTTGTGGTGGGCCTGTTGCGCTTCAAATCGACGAAACGCAACTGGAGACCTGTTCGGTGACCCGCAAGAACTTTCAATTTACCAGCGAATCTGTTTCCGAGGGCCATCCCGATAAGGTTTGCGATCGGATATCGGACGAGATCGTCGATCTCTACTTTCGCGAGGGCGAGAAGGCAGGCGTCGACCCCTATAATATTCGGGTGGCCTGCGAGACGCTGGCGACCACCAACCGCATCGTCATCGCGGGCGAGGTGCGCGGCCCGACGCTCGACAATTCGGTCATCGAAGCGACCGCCCGCGCGGCGGTCAAGGACATCGGTTACGAACAGGACGGCTTTCACTGGCGCAACTCGCGGGTCGAGATCCTGCTGCACGCGCAATCGGCCGATATCGCCCAAGGCGTCGATGCGGCCGGCAACAAGGACGAGGGCGCGGGCGACCAGGGCATCATGTTTGGCTACGCCTGCAACGAGACGCCCGAACTGATGCCGGCGCCGCTCTATTACGCGCATAATATTCTCAAGCTTCTCTCGGACGCGCGCCGTTCGGGCGCCGAGAAGAGCTTGGGCCCCGACGCTAAGAGCCAAGTGACGGTACGCTACGAAAACGGAGCGCCCGTCGAGGCGACGCAGATCGTCGTTTCTCACCAGCACACCGACGCGTCGCTGTCGTCGGAAGATGTCGGCCGCATCGTTCGCCCCTATGTCGAAAAAGCGCTGCCCGCCGGCTGGATCACGCCCAACACGGTCTGGCACATCAACCCGACCGGCAAGTTTTTCATCGGCGGTCCCGATGGCGATTGCGGCCTGACAGGACGCAAGATCATCGTCGACACCTACGGCGGCGCCGCTCCGCATGGCGGGGGGGCCTTCTCGGGCAAGGACCCGACCAAGGTCGATCGCTCGGCCGCCTATGCCGCCCGCTATCTGGCCAAGAATGTCGTTGCCGCCGGGTTTGCCGACCGCTGCACGATCCAATTGTCCTATGCGATCGGCGTCGCCAAGCCCTTGTCGATCTATGCCGACCTGCATGGGACCGGGCATGTCGAAGAAGCCAAGCTTGAAAACGCGCTGATGGAGGTGATGAACCTTTCGCAGCGCGGCATTCGCGAGCATTTGGGCCTCAACAAGCCGATTTTCGCGCGCACCTCCGCCTATGGCCATTTCGGTCGCCAGCCCGATAGCGATGGCGGCTTCTCATGGGAAAAGACCGATCTGGCGAGCCCGTTGCGGGCGCTCGTCTCCTGATCGGCTTAGGCCCGGAGACGGACGAGGACCGCCCAAGCGACGTGGAGAATAATCCGCGGCGCGCGCTCTATGGGCGCAGCCGTGGCAAGACGCTACGCGCCCATCACGCTGGCCTGGTCAAAGAGCGCCTGCCGCAGCTCGAGATCGACCCGCAGGCGATAGGGAGCGTCGGCGCTCTCTTCCCCTTCGCGCCGAGCGAGATCTGGTTCGAGATCGGTTTTGGCGGCGCCGAGCATCTGCTGGCGCAGGCCAAGGCGCGGCGCGACGTCGGCTTCATCGGCTGCGAGCCGTTCATCAACGGGGTCGCCAAGGCGCTGGCCGGCATCGAGGCGGAAGGGCTCGAAAACGTGAGGCTGCGGGCGGGCGACGCCGGCGCGCTGATCGCGAGTCTGCCGACGGGCGCCCTGTCGCGCATCTTCATCCTCTATCCCGACCCTTGGCCCAAGCGCCGCCAGAACAAGCGTCGGCTCATTTCGCAAAGCCTGGTTCGCGAACTCGCCAGGGTGGCGCGATCGGGCGCTGAATTGCGCTTCGCCACCGACATCGACGATTACGCGGGCTGGACCTTGCACCGCTTTCTCAATTCGGCCGACTTCATCTGGCAGGCGCGGGACGCCGACGATTGGCGTCGACCCTGGACGGACTGGCAGGGCACCCGCTATGAGGCCAAAGCCAAGCGGGAGGGGCGCAGGCCCGTCTATCTGACGTTCGCGCGGGTCTGATCGCGCACCGCTTTTTCGATCAGCGCGGCGACGCTTTCCACGAGAATCGATTTCGGATCGCCGCCATGCGCGGCATCGACGAAATGGCCGGAATAGGCGAGACTCGCCACGCCATGCGATACGGCCCAGATCTGCGCGCCGAGCGCGCGCCCGTCCGGCTCGGCGACGCCGCGATAGACGAGCACCGCTTTGGCGGCGTTGCGCAACGCGTCGAGCGCGGCTGCGCTGGAGGCGATCAGCGGCGCTTCGCACAGCAGGCGCGCGTCGCCGAACATTGCCGCATAGACGCCCGGCTCCTGCCGCGCGAACCCGAGATAGGCCTCGCCCATGCGCCACAAAGCGGCGACCGGCTCGGGACGTCCCTCGTTCCAGGCGTCGCTGAGGCGGGCGCCGAAGGCGTCGAAGCCGCGACGCGCCAGTTCGCACAGCAAAGCGTTGCGATCGTTGAAATGCCGATAGGGCGCGGCGGGGGTGACGCCGGCAAGCTTGGCCGCCTCGGCGAGCGTAAAGCCATAGGCGCCCCGCTCCGTGATCAGCGTCCGCGCGGCCTCGATCAGGGCGTCCTTCAGATTGCCGTGATGGTAGCCGCGGCGCGCCAAAGCGCGGATCAAGGGGAAATGAGCGCGATGGATCATGGGCGCAAGATTACAACTTCCTGGTCCAAGCGCGAGGGCATTCTCGCGCCGAACGGACCCTGCGGGGGCCGCCTGGAATAGGCGAGCGATCAGATCAAGGCGCCGGGCGCATCGACTTCGGACGCAGGCCGCGGCTCCAGATGGCTGGCGACGAGCGGGCGCAAAAGCCCGAGCTTCGGGTTGATGCCGACGCCGTCGATGACTTCCAGGGAACCGCAGCGGTTCAGCGTATGGAGGCGCCCGCCCGGCCAAAGAGGACCTGAGCCGATTTCAGCCGTGAAGGTCTGGTCGAAAACTTCAGGGTCGAGCCGGTCGATGCGGGCGATGCGCAAAGCGCGCCCATAGCCATGGGTGCAGTCCTGCACCGGCCGCCATAGCGCCCCCGCCTTCTTGACGATGGCGCCGGCCGGACGGGCGGCCCCGGCGTCGATCAGGACGGGCCGTAGCCCATGTTCCCGCCAGGGTCCGGCAAGATTTGCCGCATAATGAATCGCCAGCGTGTCGGAATAGCCGCCGAGATCCTCCCGCACGGCCGACATCATGTAAAACAATCCGTCATGCTCGAAAATCGTGGCGTCCGCCGCTTCGATTCCCTGGAGTAAAGCCGCGCATCGCTCCCATTTGCGCGGGAAATCGACGCAGCGATAAAGGGTCACCTGTCCCGATTTCGAGCTTTCGGGGACCATCCATAGCTGCCCCTCGGCCTCGATCAGAAAGGGATAGGAAAGATGCCAGGGCTCTTCGAGGACAGGAATGGCTTGGCCGACCGGGCCGTCCGGCCCGAACTCCTGGACCGAAATGATCCCCTTGCCGATGCGATGGTCGAGATCCTCGAAGAACAGATAGGTCTTGCCCCGCCAGGCGATCGGGAAAGGGTCGGCGAAGAAATTATTCCCTGAATCGCGCAGCACGTTCCATTTCGGTCCCTTGAGGTTTCCCAGCTCCAAGACCCCGGGCCCGTCATGGAGCCGCCAACCGACCCGCCAATGCGGCGCATGGCAGCACAAGTGATAGATCCGCCTCGTCAACTGCGCGATCTGACCGCGGATCCCGAAGCGCCCGATGTCGAGGGAAGAGGCGGCGAGCGCCTGATAGGGCGGCCGCGGCAAGGATAATTGCGGTGCGCCTATCGCCTGTTCGATCAAGGTCAGTACCCGCGAATAGACCGCCTCCATGCCGCCGGTCAGACCATCGGCCGCCTCGAGGGAGGGATGGCCCGCGACGATGATTCGCCGCGTCAGCGCATTCTCGATCGCGACATAGGGCGCCCGCCCGGCGATCAGCGCTCCGACCATCGCCGCTTCGCCGGGCGCGCCGTCATAAAGCGGCCGCAAGGTCAGGGCCTCGCGCGGCCGCTCGGAGGAATAGCCCGAAAGATCGAGCGCGATGTCCGGCGCGCCTGAAGCCGGCGCGCCAAATTCTTGCGCTGATAGGGGATCGCAAAGGGTGTCGCGCGAGCGGCGCAGAATGATGCGCTCGAGGGCGAGCAAAGCCGCGACGGCGCCGGGCAGGGGCGGCGCCCCTTCGACCCCGCGAAGCGCCACGCCTGCCTCTGGAAAACGCCTCGCCAGCCGCTCGCGCAGCAGACGGTGAAATCGCCGGCCGCCGGCGCGGTCGATTTCAACCTCAATGAGCATGGTCGGCGTCAAGCAGCGTGCGGATCAGTTTGGCGTAGGAATCCGTCATCGCGCTGAGCGGATAGCGTTGTTTGAGCCGCCGCCCGACCGCGCCGAGCCTTGCCGCGAGCGCGGCATCGCCGAGCACCAGCTTGACCGCGGCCGCGAAGGCCGCGACATCGAGCACATCGACGAATAAAGCGCAGGGCTCGCCGTCCACGCTGAGGACGTCTTTGAGCACAGGAAGCTCGTTGGCGACGACGGGAAGCCCGATTTGCGCCGCCTCGACGGGCGCCAGGCCGAATGTCTCGGCGCCGCTCGGAAAGACGAAACAATCGAGCGCCGCCAGGAAAATCCCGACTTTGTCCGACGCCAATTCGCCAAGAAAATGCACGCGCTCGGCAACGCCGCCATCGCGCGCCAGAGCTTCGAGGCGCGGCTGGTCCTGGCCCTGGCCGGCCAGCGCGAGATGAGCGCCTTCGATCCGGGGAAGAATCGCAATGGCGGCGTCGAGCTGTTTGAGCGGATGCAGGCGGGCCGCGCAGCCCAGAAGCGGGACGCCCGGCGGCAATCCGAGCCGCGCGCGCGCCTCGGTTTTTTCGATGGGCAGCGTCTTATCCTCGAAACCGTGATCGATCCGCATAATGCGCTCTCGATAGGCCTTGGGATAGGCCTGGAACATTTCTTCCGTATGGTCCGAGTTTACGACGATGCGGTCATAGGCGCCAAAGCGTCCCAGCAGCTTGTCCATCGCGACGACCGACCGCCACATCATCGGGCTGGCCGATACCTGGTTGGCGATGACGCGCTTGACGCCCGCCAGACGGGCGATCGGCGCCCCGATCATGTTGCCATAGTGCTGGAACGTCACGACGACATCGGGGCGAATCTGCCTCAGGCGGCTATAAAAGCGAAAGACAAAGCGCAGCAGGGAAAGCGGTCCGCCTGGCCGCTCCATCGCACAAAATTCGACGTCGGGGCTGGCGTCGAAAGAAGCGGTGCGGCGGAAGAAAAACAATTGGCGCACGTCATAGCCGCGCGCGACGAAGTCGGCGGCGAGCAGGCGCGAGATCTGTTGCGCGCCGGCGTTCTCCGCCTGCGTCTGCACAAGGACGATGCGAGGCGCCGGCGCGCTGATCACGTCGTCGCCGCCAGGGAAGCGACGGCGCCGGGGCTGCGTCTCGTTGACTTAGATTGCAGCGCGACGCGTCGGTCGACCGCGCCGAAGGTCAGGCCGGCAAAGGCCAGAACGAGGCCGAGCGCCAAAGGCGCAAACCACGCTTCTTCCTGAAACAGGCCGTTCACGAGCATGATGGCGATGGAGGCCGCGGTGAGCGAAAGCGCCGGGGAATGCAGAGCGCGGAACAGCCGCCAGGCCGTCCTTGCGAGCCACAGATAGATCGCGACGACGACGAGCGCGGCGATCCCCATTTGATAGAGAAGCACGCCGGCCGCGCTTTCGACCGCGATATCGGCGGCGCCGGCATGCTGATATTTGCTCCAATCGATTCCGGCAAAATTGGTCGACAGATTGCCGCCCGCGCCCAGCGAATGGCCGGCGGGATTGCTCAAGAACCCGTTTATTCCGCCGATCAGCCCAAGCACGTGAAAGTCGCCGATTTCCAATCCGCTAAGATAGGCGAAAGCCGCATAGATCGCCAATATGGCGGCAAGCCCGATCGGCAGGAGAATTCCCTGATAGAAACGACTGACAAAGCAAAAGGCCAGCGAAAAAAGCGCCAGCGCAAGCGCTCCCTTCGCGCCGATGATTATCAGCAGCGGGAGGGCCGCCAGAGGCAGCCAGAGCCGGTCGTGAACGGCGACAAAGGCGCTAAGAATCGCCAGCGCATAGCCAAAGCTGATGGGGTGGAAATTCGGCCCCTGCAGGCGGACGACGCGGATATTCAGGTCGCCCAGAAGGTTGGTGTTGAACAGCGTCGTCGTCATGAAGTCGATCGTATCGCCGACGATAATGCCGGAGGCGCGCGCGTCCCTGTCGAAATTGGGGCCCTGACGGATGGCGGCGGAGGCAAGGTCCCAATAGGTCCAGCCATTGGTGAAATCGAGCCAGCTGCGGATCGCCAGCAGTTCGACATAGCCGCAGGCGATCATCAGCCCGAGCAGCAGCGCGACCGTCTGCCGCATCGCCAGTTCGTGCCTCGAGGCGACGAGGAGGCAAGTCTGAAACAGCAGCACCGGCAGCCCGATATTGCGCATATAAATCGTCGAGCCGCGCGGATCGATGCTAAGGCCCAGGAGGAAGAAGATTCCCGCGAGCGCGAGAATAGCCGTGCTCGCGATGACCATGCGCCAGACGAATGGCGAGGCGCGATCCCGGCCGATCGCCAGCTTTGCCATTATGGTCAACCAAAGCCCGACCGTCGTGACAAAATTATAAGCCTTCATCGCATCGAGATCGGAATATTGCGTCGCATAAGACGAGGCCATCGCCACGAACATCGTCTGGAACAGGTAGGAGACGAGAAGGACGATGGGAATGGCGCGCTCGAAATAGAGCGCGATGAAGCAAGAAGACGTCAGGCAAAAGGCGATCGCGAGGGACTGGCCGACCTGGTGCAGCAGAATGGGCGCGCCGGTGATGGCGAAGGCGAGGCCCGCCAAAAGCGCCAGATCGCCCAAGCGCCCGCCGAGGCTGTCGCCCTGTTGCAGCGAACCGTCCATCCGCACTCCAACCCGGTCATGAAACGACGCGCCGCCTTGCTGCTTGCGCGACACGGCGTCAAGGCAGCCATAGTAACTAATACTTAACGCTTCGTGTATCTTCTGCTTGACAAGTCCCGACGTTGCTTTGGCGCCGGAATGCCGGCGGACTATGGCCCGATGATCCTTCTCGACAAAATGCTGAAGCGTCCGGCCGCGGCTTCGGGCGCCCCGGTCGTTCCCGAGCTTGAATTATGGGGCGATGCGGGCGATTCCGAGCGGGCGAAAATGCCAGATCTCAGCGTGATCCTGGCGTTCGTGCGCCGCAACGCGGTTTGGATCGCCGCGACCGCGCTGGTCGTGAGCCTGCTATGCGTAATCGCCGTCAGACTGGCTTTCGATCAATATTCGGCGACGGCGACCGTCCTGTTCGATCCGCGCAACGCGAATGTCACTCAAACGCAAGAGGTCCTGCCCGATATCGGGCCCGATTCCATCGCCATTGAAAGCCTCGTCCAGGTCGCCAAGTCGGATGGCTTCCTTACCGCGCTTGTCGAAAAGGAGGAATTGTCCAGCGACCCGGAATTTACCGGCAGCGCGGCTTCGAGCGCCGACAAAAACGCCGCGGCGCTCGATAAACTGCGAGATCGGCTGACGATCGCGCGCCGCGGCGCGACCTATGTGGTGGATGTCTCCGTCAAAACCGCCGATGCGCAAAAGAGCGCGCGCGTCGCCAACGCCGCCGCCAATATGATCGTCGACAACGAAAGCAATCTGCGATCGGGTTCGAATCAGCGAGCCGTCGATTTCATCGGCGGCAAGCTCGCGCAATTGCGCGACCGCGTGAGCCAGGACGATGCGGCGATCGCCAAATTGAAGACCGATTTGAAAATCACCGAGGCGGGCCAGGGCGAGGTGCTGCAGGAGCGGCGCGTCGCCGAACTTAACCAGCAGCTCGTCCTCGCCACCGCCCATAGCGGCGAGACCCACGCCATCGTCGATCAATTGCGCGAGGCCAATCTCAGCGCCGGCGCGGCGCTTCCCGCGGCGATCCAGTCTCCGGTGCTCAGCGGCCTACGCGAGGATTATGCTCGCCTAACCCGGCAGGCCGCCGAGCGCGAAACTGTGTTTGGCGCGCGTCATCCCGATGTCGTGGCCGCCAATGCGCAGCTTGGCGACATAAGGCGCCAGATCGCGGCCGAAAAGGATCGCCTCATCGCCTCCGCCAAGGCCGATTATCTGGAGGCGCGCAAGCGCGAGGCGCTGGTCGCGGACGAATTGCACAAGGCCCAGGCCGACAGTGGCGCCACCGATCAGGACGCCGTGCAGTTGCGCGACCTCGAACGCAATGAAAAATCCGATCAGGCTGTTTACGAGCAATTGCTGAGCCGGCAAAAGGAACTCAGCGAAATGCGGGGCCTGACCAGCGACGACGTTCGCCTCGTCTCGCCCGCGATCGCGCCCACGCGCACCAACATGCCCAGATTGCCCGTCGTTCTGGCCGGGTCGCTCATAATCGGACTTTTTGCGGCGCTCGCAAGCGCGCTCGCTCGCGAATCCATCCGGCGCTCGCCCATGGCTCCTTTGCCGGCGCCGCCTCCGCTCGACATTGAGGCCAGCGCGATATTGCCCGTCTTCTCGCCGGCGCCGCACCGCGACGGGCGCCTGGCCGAGGGCGCGGCCGCCCGCTGGTTTGCGCAACTTTGCGCTGCCGCGCCGATCCAAAACGCTCGCCGCGGCGGCCTCATCCTGGTGACGTCGGCGCGCGAGGGCGAGGGCAAATCGACGGTCGCCGCCAATGTCGCCGCTTGCCTTGCGAGCGAGGGCGCCGAAGTGCTGCTCATCCAGATGGGGATCGGGGAGACGGCTCGCACGCATCGGCGCACCGGCCTCGTCGATGTGTTGGAGGAAGATTTCCCGCTCGAAAAAGCCCTGCTTTGGTATGGCGAGGCGAGTCCCACTTTATTGCCGCTCGGCGGGGCGGGCGCGCGCGGCGGCGGCCATCTCGACGCGCTGATCTCGGGCGCCGCGCTGCCTAGCCTGCTGCGTCGCTGCCGGCGCCAGTTCGATACGCTCGTCATCGACGGGCCGGCCGTCGAAGCGGCGCCCGCCTTGCGCTCGCTGGCCAAGCTCGCCGACGCCGTTCTGATGATCGTCGATGAGAGCCGGGCCGAGGCGGATCGCATCGCTCAGGCGATCGAGGGTTTCGATCCGCTGAAGCTGTGCGTCGTCTTCAACAAGGCTAGCGATGCGCGATCCGCGTCATCGGCGCCGGTGGCCTCGGGCGCCTCGCTCGCCGCCGCCTGAAGCGGACGTCCTCACAAACGCAAGGCCGATGGCGCGCGAGCGGCCTGCGACGGCATTCGCAATCCCGGCAAAATCGTCAGCGCCGACGGATCGACGCCGCAGCGCCTGCGGCAAAGCAGCGCGACCCAAATCGCGACCGGCGTATTGACGATCGCCCAGCCGAGCGCCGCGCCGCTGGCGCCATAGCGCGGCGCCAGATAGATCATCAGCAGCACGCGCAAAATCAGCGAGACGATGGCAATGCGCGACCATAGTCTTTCGCCGCCGGTCATCAGCAAAACGCCGGACGAAGGCCCGCACAGCGTTATGATGAAACTCGCCGAAGCGAGCACCACCAACGGAACATATCCGGCCTGATAGGCGGGGCCGAATATCGAAAGAATGGGCGCGGCGGCGATCGCCAGCAGGACGAACAACGGGGTCACCAAAATGAAGGCGACCGTCATCACCGAGCGCAGGACGTGCTGCAGGCGCTCCGCCTCGCCGGCAAAATGCAGATTGCTGATCTGGGTGACGGTATAGGTGTTCAATCCGGTGGCGATCATCGGAAAAATATTTGCGACGCGCGCGGCGATGAAATAGGTCGCCGCCGCCGCCGGCGCGACGAGGAAGCCCAGCAAAATGACCTCGGCATATTGGCCCATCGCCTCGACGCTCGACGACAGACACATGCTGCGGGCGCGCTCGAACCATTCCCGCCTGGCGAATTGCGGCCTCGCCCTGGCGACCTCGGCCGGGAACTTGCGGGCGGTGGCCAAGCTCTGAATCGCGATCGACAGACACATGCCGAAAGCGGCGGCGCCAAAGAAGGTCGTCAGCGTCAGATCGCCATGCAGATGGAGCGCGACGACGCCCAGCAGAACGAGGCGCCAGGTGAGCTCCCGGTTGACCTCCGAGACGCGGAAACCATGGATCGTGCGGCAGGAATGGGAGGAATAGTGCAGCATTGCCTGAGCGGCCAGAAAGGCGAGCGCTGCGCCGAGCGCCGTCAAGGGCAATGGCGTTGGGAGGAATCGCGCGCCGACGATCAGGGCGAGGCAGGCAAGCAGGGTCGTCGCCCCGCTCGTTATCCAACCGAAGCGATAGGCCCCGGCCATCAGCGCGAATTGCCGCCCGCTCGCATATTCGGCCCAGGAGCGCACGATAAGGTTTTCCTGGCCGAACACCGCCGCCACCGCCAGGCAGGACAGCGCGTTGAACCATATCGCGATCTCGCCGAATGCATGCGCCGACATCGTTCGCGCGGCGAGCGTGAAGACGACGATCATCAGCACCGCGCCGCCGCCCTTGATCGCCAGGGCCAGAATGGCGCCCGCCATCGCCTGCCGGGCGGCGAGAAAGGCTTTCAACCGGTCGATCATCGAGCGTATTTTTCCAGCGAGCTTCATGTCGGCAGCAGCACATCGATCAACGCGGCATCGGGCCGGCCGGCCTCGTCGAGCAAGCCAAAACCCTGATTGTAATCCCAATGCGCCCAGCCAAAGCCATTCGCTTGCGCCGCCTCGCGCACGCCGCGCAGCCATTCCAGCCGCGCGCCGCGCGCCGCCTTGAACCGCAGGACGCCGAACTCATTGAGGATCACAGGCGCCTCATGCGTCCGGCTCCAATCGGCGAGCGGCGCGAACTGGGCGGCGATCGTCGCTTTCGTCCATGGCCGGTCGAGCGCGCGATCGATCGAGAGCGCAAGATCGACCTCGCCTCGCGCGCGCAAACCTTTCAGCAGCCGCGCCATGGCCGGGTCGCCGCGCGAGGTCGGAAACGGCACGCCGGCAAGGCGCGAGAGCGGGTCGGCGGCGTCCCAGGTCAGGCCTTGATGGGTGAACGCCATCGGGTCGTAATAGTGGAAGGCATAGACGATATTGGCGTCGTCAAGCGGGCGCCAGCCGGCGAGCGCTTCGACCCGCTGATAGGGGGCGGGCCCGACAATGAAGGTCGTCGAGGGCAGATCCTTGCGCAAATCAGCGGCGAGACGCGCAGCCTGGTCGCGCCAGATCGCATCCCCCGTATGCGGCTCGTTCAGCAATTCGACAAAAACGCGGTTCGCGGGCAGCCGTTGGATCGGCCTGACAAGATTGCGCCAGGATTCGGTCAAGGCGGCAAGCGCGGCCTCCGGATCGGCGCGATGCAGCCGGCCAAATTCGTCGCTAGCATGCATGTCGGCGCTGACGGCAAAATCGAGGCCAAGCAGCAAGTCCAGAATCCGCTCGAAATCATCGACCGTCGCGCGGATCGTCGCCGGGCTCGAAAAGCGCGTCATGAGGCTCTCGCCGCCGATCGGCAGGCGAATATGCGTCATGCCGCGCTGGCGCAGCCAATTCAGAGTTGCGCGGTCGGGCCGCTGATCTGGCCGCGAAGGAACTTGGTCGGGCAGATTGAAGCCGCGCCTCATCGGCGCGGCGCGCTGCTCGCCCGTTGCGGCGCGGGCAAAACGCGGCGCCATCGCCGCCGCGCCGATCAGCGCCAGCGCCTCGCGTCGTCGCAATGGCGCGCTCATCGCGAGGTCCTCACCATCACGAACAAAGCGTGAGGATTGGTCACGAGATATCGCCAGAACAGGCGCTGGGGCTCCAGCGACATTCGGAACAGCCATTCGAGTCCGCTTTTTTGCATCCACGCGGGGGCGCGCGGCTTGGCGCGCGAGAGAAAGTCGAACAGTCCGCCCGACGTCTTGACGATGCCGACGCCGCGCAGGGCGGTAAGATTGCGCAGGCAGAATTGCTGCTCCAGTGGAACGCCCAGCGAAACCCAAAGCACATCCGGCTTCAGTCTGGCGATCTCCGCCACCACGGCCGGCTCCTCGGCGCGCGAGAAATAGCCGTTGCGGCGCCCGACGATGCGCAGCGACGGATCGGCGGCAAGCGAGGCCTCCATCGCCTTCCGGTTGACCTCTTCGCTGCCCCCGAGCATGTAAAACGTGACGCCCGCCTTGGCCGCCAGGCGCGCCACAACCGGAAAAAGGTCGCTCGTCGCGACCCGTTCCGGCAAGGGATGGGCGCATAGATATCGCGACAGAAACACCAGCGGCTGCCCGTCCGCGTTGAGCGAATCGGCGCTGAGGAACATTTGCGCCAATTTTCGATCGCGCGCGCAAAGAGAAATAACCTGGCCGTTGACCGAGCTCGAATAGACCGGCCGCTCCGCCTTTTCCCGCTCCGCGCTGAGGCAATAATGGATGAAGGCTTGCGCGGTTTCCTGGATGTCGACGGCGTCGATCGGCAATCGGCCGATATGGGCGATCGGCCGTCGTTTCTGTTGCAGCGCCGTAGCCGCCAGTTGCATCGCTCCGCTCCAATTGCCTTGTGGCGTCAAAGCAATGGCAAGGCGCATGCCTCCCGAATCGGGACAGCGGCGCGGCTTGGTGGGCCGGAAAGGCCCGAGCGGATAAGCGGCGGCGGGATCGCGACGCGGCGCGTTTGCGTCCCGCCGCGATCGGGTTTGATTGCTGTTCGGCCGCCCTTGCGCGGCGAGTTCTTGCCACATGGCCGAGGGCTCGCCGCTCGTCGGCACATCGCTTGCCATGCATGGGCGCGGAGGCCGTCATTCAGGCGGCCAAACGCGTGTTTTGTGTCAAATTGGAGCAGTCGGGATGCAATCTGGCGGTGCAGCAACCGGGGCCCTTCGGTCCGCCGGACGCCAGAATTCGGCTGATTCCGCGCGGCGGCCGCCTCGCCGGCGCTTCGCCAGCGCCAAGGTCATCGCCGAAATCGGTTTTGGTTATCTGGCCGCCCTCGGCGATTTCTGCGCCGTGGTCCTGGCCGCGGCTGCCTCCAGCGTTCTCTACAAGTTCGCGACCTTCGGCCTGCTGCCCGACGTCGAACCCGTGACCGAAGTCGGCCTGGCGGTCGGCGCGCTTGTGGTCTTCGCCAATATTCAGCGCAACGAATATGTCATAAGGCAGTATTCGTCCTTTTCCGGCCATTTCGGGCGTTGCGCCTCCGTCTGGAACCTTGCCTTTTTCTGCATGCTGGCGCTTGGATTCCTGACCAAGACGACCGATCTTTTTTCGCGCGGCGCGACCGGCGTTCTCTACGGGATGGGCCTGCTGGCGCTGGGTGGCATGCGGGTCGCCATGGTTGGCCTGGTCGGCGCCGCCAGACGCAGGGGTTTGCTGCCGCGTCGCCGGCTGGTCGTCGTCGGCTTCGAAAGCCAATTGTCCGCCTTCGTTGCGCGCTATGACCTGTCGAACTCGGATATGGAAATCATCAGCGCGGCGATGTTGCGCGAGGGCGAAGGCTTTCTTGCCGACGATCTCGCTCTTGCCGCCGCGACGGTCCGCGTGCTGCGCCCGGACGACATATTCATTGCGGTTCCCTGGTCGCAGACGAGAATCATCGAAACCTGCGTCGACACTTTTCTGCGCACGCCGGCCGAGATTCACTTGGGGCCGGAGGCGATCCTCGATCGCTTTTCGGAGGCGGAAGTGTCGCAGCTCGGGCCGATCGCCAGCCTCAATCTGACGCGCCGTCCGCTTTCGGTTCTCCAGCGCATCGAAAAGCGCGCCTTCGACATGACGCTCGCCTCGCTCGCCCTCATTCTGCTGGCGCCATTATTTGCGATCGTGGCGCTGGCGATAAGGCTCGATGGCCCCGGTTCGATTTTCTTCGTCCAGCGACGCTACGGCTTCAATCAGGAGCCCTTTCGCATCGTCAAATTTCGCACCATGACGGCGATGGAGGACGATTCCAATCTCATTTCGGCGACGCGTTTCGATCCGCGCGTCACGCGCATCGGCGCCTTTCTGCGCCGCACCAGCATCGACGAACTGCCGCAGCTCTTCAATGTCCTGGCCGGCGACATGTCGCTTGTGGGCCCAAGGCCGCACGCGCTCGCCCATGACCAGAGATATGACCGCCGCATCGCCTATTATGCGCGTCGCCATAACGTCAAGCCGGGCATCACGGGATGGGCGCAGGTATGCGGCTTGCGCGGAGAAATCGCCAGCGAAGAGAAAATGCGCCGCCGCGTCGAGCACGATCTCTATTATGTCGACAATTGGTCTCTCTGGCTCGACGTCAAGATCATGGCGATGACCGTCTTTTCGTCGCAAGCCCATTCCGACGCCTATTGAGCGGCCCGTTTTCATCAGCCATTTGTTCGCCCCGCGCAAAGTCGAGGCCATGGGCGACGGCCTTGCGCATGACGCTTGAGAACGCGATGCGCTTGAGTTCCTTCTGGGCGACCCAAAAGCCGCCGTCATGGGCGGGAGCGTCTCCGGCAAGGCAAACGAAATAGACATTGAGCCTTAGCGAAAAATGGGTGAACGCCTGTTCGACGGTTCCTGGCGTCAGGCGCCAGGGCGCCGCGAACGGCGCGCCGCTCGCCGCCGCGTCGGGCGCATAATCGGGCGCCCATGGCGTGCCGGGCAATTCCACGGTGCCGCCCAGCAACCCGTGCGGCGGGCGGGTGCGCAGCAGAAGCCGGCCGTCCGATTGCAAGGCCAGGAACGCCGCGCCGGCGCGCTGCGGCCTTTGCTTGCGCGTTTCCTTGCGCGGATAGGCGCCCGGTTCCCCCGTCGCCGCGGCGGCGCAGGCCGATCGCATCGGGCAGGCCGCGCAATCGGGGTTTCGCGGCGTGCAGATCATCGCCCCGATATCCATCAGCGCCTGCGCGAAATCGCCCGGCCGATCCGACGGGGTCAGCGCGGCGGCGGCTTTTGCGATGGCGCTTCTCGCCTTGGCGATCGGCGCTTCCATCGCGTGGAGGCGCGTCATGATGCGCGCGATATTGCCGTCGACCGGAGAGGCGGGCTCGCCGAAGGCGATGGCGGCGATCGCCGCCGCGGTATAGGCGCCGACGCCCGGCAGGCCGCGCAATTCCGCCTCGGTGCGCGGAAAGACGCCGCCGCGTTGGGCAATCTCCCCCGCGCAACGATGCAGATTGCGCGCCCGCGAATAATAGCCGAGCCCGGCGAAGGCCTGCATGACTTCTTCCAGGGAGGCGGCGGCCAGATCCTCGATGCGGGGCCAAAGCGCCAGGAAACGCTCGAAGTAGGGCGTGGCGGTTGCCACATTGGTCTGTTGCAGCAGGATTTCGGAAAGCCAGACGATGTAGGGGTCGGCCGGCTGGCCGGCCTCGGCCCGCCACGGCAGGCTTCGCCGATGGCGGTCCCACCATTGGAGGACGCGGCGGGCCAACGTCGGTTTCGCGTCCGCGCGAGAAGGGTTTAGATTGCGCCTCGAGCTCGAATTGGCTTTCATCGCGCCGATCATAGGTGGACAAAACCGATGACGAAACTGCCGGGCTGGAAAACTCGCGGCGGGGCCATCCCGCTGGGCGAATTCTTGGAGCAGCTCGTCGAGCCGGCCTTGGCGCGCCAGGGCCTTGGCGAGATGAGCCTCGTCACCGACTGGCGGGAGATCGCCGGCGACCATATTGCCAGAATCTGCCGGCCGATCGAGGTGCAATGGCCCGCTCGCGCCTCAAAGCGCGACCCCGACGCGCCGCCGGCGCTGGCGACCCTGGTGCTTCGCGTCGAGGGCGCCTTCGCGCTGGAGGCGCAGCATTCGGCGGCCGTCCTCATCGAGCGCGTCAACGCGCATCTTGGCTGGCGTTGCATCGGCAAGGTCGCTTTCCGCCAGGGACCGCTTGACAGCGCCGCCAAACGCGCCCCAAGGACGGCGGCGCCGAGCGCCAGGGCCAAGGAATTGGCGCAACAATACGCCGCGCCGATCGAGACGGAAGATTTACGCGAGGCTCTGACGCGCCTTGGCGCGCGGGTGATTGATCGGACCGGCGGCGCGCAATAGTCAGCCCGTATTTAGGAGAGACCAAGATTTCCGTTTCCTTAGCCGCGCCGACCCGCCGCCGCCTCGCCAAGATGAACGGCCTCGGCAATGAAATCGTCATCCTCGACCTGCGCGGCTCCAACGCGCGCGTCACGCCCGATCAGGTGCGCGCCATCCATCGCGCCAAGGGCCTCGCCTTCGACCAATTGATGGTTCTGTTCGATCCGCGCCGGTCGGACACCGAAGCTTTCATGCGCATCTACAACAATGACGGCAGCGAGGCGGACGCTTGCGGCAATGGCACGCGATGCGTCGCCTATTGGCTGCTGCGCGGGCGCGCTCAACGCGATCTCAATCTGGAGACCGGCGCCGGCGTCCTCGATTGCCGGCGCGAGGGTGAATATTCGTTCCGCATCGACATGGGCGAGCCGCGCCTGGCGTGGCGGCAAATCCCGTTGCGCGATGCGGTCGCCGATACGAGGCGCGTGGATTTGCGGATCGCCGGCGCCGAGGCGGCCGATCTCGGCCCCGCCTCGCTCGTCAATATGGGCAATCCTCACGCGATTTTCTGGGTCAAGGACATCGAGGCGGTCGATCTGGCGACGATCGGCCCCTTGCTCGAGCATCACCCGATCTTCCCCGACAAGGCCAATATCTCGCTCGCTAATGTTATGGAGCGCGACCATATCCGGCTGCGCGTCTGGGAGCGCGGCGTCGGCCTGACGCAAGCCTGCGGTTCGGCCGCCTGCGCCGCCCTCGTCGCCGCCGCGCGCGACGATCGTGCCGAGCGCAAGGCGCGCGTGAGCCTGCCCGGCGGCGACCTGACGATCGAGTGGCGTGAGAGCGACAATCGCGTGTGGATGACCGGCCCGGTCGAGCTGGAGGGCGAGACCAGCCTCGATCTCTAGTCGACATTGCTTTGGCCGCAACCCTGTGGCACAAGGCGCGCGTTCTCGCCCATCCCCTCGGATTCGTCGGATGGGACGGCGCTGCCGTAGCTCAGTGGTAGAGCACTCCCTTGGTAAGGGAGAGGTCGAGAGTTCAATCCTCTCTGGCAGCACCACTTTTCCCGATTGAAATCGTGAACGCATAAGGGAAACCCGGCAGGGCGCAACGCATTCTCGCTGAACATTCGGCTGCGCCTTGCTACAGCCTCTCGACGACTCCTGTCCTTTGGCGCTCCCAAAATATTGCTTGAGATACGGTTTTGTAGTAACACTTATGTATGGGATTTCGGTTCGAGTGGGACCCCGCTAAGGCCGCCAGCAATCTGCGCAAGCACGGGGTGAGCTTCGACACCGCTATGCGGGCTTTTGCTGATCCTTTCGCCTTCACGGAGCAGGATCGCATCGAGGGCGGCGAACAACGCTGACAAACCCTCGGCGTGGTTGAGGGGCGTTTCCTGTTGCTAGTCGCGCACACTATCTTGGATGAGTCCTAGATGGCCAGTCCATTGAGATCATTTGCATCATTTCCGCCAGGGCGGCCGACAGGAAAGAAAGGAGACGCTATGAGCAAGAAAATCGCTAGACGCGACGTTGATCTGGCCAACCTGCCTCCCCTGACCGAGAAGCAGAAAGCCGAGTTGGAGGCCCTCTCGACCCGCCCTGACGGCGAGATCGATTACAGCGACATTCCTCCGCTGACAGAAGATTTCTGGAATAACGCGGTGCGCGGCCGATTCTACAAGCCCACCAAGACTTCGACCACCGTGCGCATCGATTCCGACGTGTTGGCTTGGCTGCGGGCGCAAGGGAAGGGCTACCAGTCCCGCATCAATGCCATCTTGCGGCGCGAAATGCTGTCCTTGACCATCAACGCCAACCCTGTCGTCTTGTCTGATTCTACAGGGCTCGGGGCGGTTGGAAGAAGGAAGAAGCGGTAAACCATGGCCGACAAAACAAGTCTCATCGACGGCATTCTCGTCATCATGCGCGGCTGTTGGGATTTGCCATCCGACTGCAATGAAGGCGAGCTGTTCACCTATGCCGAAGTGCTGCTCGATCGGATTCAGGCTGGCGACGGCAAGGACGCGCTCTATTCCTATCTCTCCAACGTTCAGGTCGACAAACTCGAAATGCCGCCATCCGGCGCCTGGCGCGAGATTGTCGATCGTTCGATCGCTCTGGTAAGAGATTCGCGCTGACCCGCTGCGCGACGGCGCCCAGGCTCGTCCTCCATCGGGAGAACCGCAAGCGGCAGTGAGAATCTGGCAGGGGGAAGCATGTCAAAAATTGTCACGCTCGCAATGCTCGTGTCGGCCACCTTGCTGACGTCGGGATGCGCGGCGGTCGGCTTCAACCACGTCGTCGGGATTACCGAGGGCTCCGCCCATCGGAAAGCCGACGCGCAATGCCGGACGCAGGGCCAGGTCGCGCGCGTCCATGAATGGCTGAGAAATTCGCTCGCGTTCGAATGTGTCGATCGAGGAAGTGGAGCGACCGGACCCGCCGCGGGGCTGACCAACGGACCGCTCTAGACATTCCCGCCCGGCGCCAAAATCACTGCCGCTTGGCGTTTTCCAGACAGGTCAGCACTTCGACATAGCTTTGCGTATCGCCGTTCGGCGCGGCGCATTGGCCGCGCGCGTCGGCGGGAAATTGCGCCCATTTCTGGCGGATCTGTTCGCGCGCCGCCTCCTGGCTGCGGATGCAGCTGCCGTAAAGGCCCGATTGATCCTCGGGCGGCGCCGCCGATCGAGCCGACAGGCAAATGATTCCCGGGTCCATATTCGGCGCAGACGAAGCCAGCGTCAGCACGAAAAGCAAATTCAACATGGTCGCTTCCCTAATCCGGCCGAATTGGCGAGCGCCAAGCGGCGTAGCGGGGAATAACGGCGCAACGCGACCAGATTGCGATCTTTTGGGCGCTCTTCGAACACGATTGCGCACGATTCCAACACGATTGCGTGAATCGGCGCCGCTAACCATGAATCGTCGCGGTTCAGTTTTTGCGTCGACCGGACTTAGCCTCGCCGCGCGGCAAAAAACTCTCGCAGCAAATTGACCGCCTCGCTCTCGCGGATGCCGCCATAAGTTTCCGGCGCGTGATGGCAGGTCGCTTGCGCAAAGAAACGCGGGCCATTCTCGACGGCGCCGCCCTTGGGATCGCCGACGCCGTAATAGAGGCGCCGCAGCCGCGCGAATGAGATCGCCCCCGCGCACATCGCGCAGGGCTCCAGCGTCACATAGAGATCGCAATCGGCGAGGCGCTGCGAGCCGAGCTTGGCCGCCGCCGCGCGGATCGCCAGAATTTCCGCATGGGCGGTCGGATCATTGTTGGCGATCGTGCGATTGCCCGCGCTCGCGATGATCGCCCCCTCGCGCGCGATCGCCGCCCCGACGGGCACTTCGCCGCGCGCGCCGGCCGCGCGCGCCTCGTCGAAGGCGACGCTCATCGCATCAGGCGCCATGCCGCGCTTCCCTGAATGAAATTTCACCGTCCAAGCGACATAACTCCCGTTTGCGCGCCGAACCTGCTAGGACATCCCCGGATATCTGGCAATCGGCCGGCCCCACGCGCTGCGAAGCGCCTGACAGGAACGAATATGAGCGACCAAGCAAAGCCGAGCGCGGGCGACCGGCCCCGCCGCCGCATCCTGGACGCGCCCGGCGCGGCCCCAAGCGAAAAGCGCGAGGGCCAGCGCATCGCCAAAGTGATGGCGCGGGCGGGCCTCTGCTCGCGGCGCGACGCGGAAGGCTGGATCGCCGAGGGGCGCGTCGTCGTCAACGGCAAGAAGCTCGACAGTCCCGCCTTCAATGTGAGCCCGAGCGACGACGTGCGCGTCGACGGCAAGCCGCTTGCCGCGCCCGAGCGCACGAGGCTGTTCCTCTACAACAAGCCGCGCGGCCTGGTGACGACCGCGCGCGATCCCGAGGGCCGCCCGACCATTTTCGACAATCTGCCCGAAGACCTGCCGCGCGTCGTCGCCGTCGGGCGCCTCGACATCAATACCGAAGGGCTCATCCTGCTGACCAACGATGGCGGGCTCGCGCGGGTGCTGGAGCTGCCCGCGACCGGCTGGCTGCGCCGCTATCGCGTTCGCGCGCATGGCGAGATCGCGCAGGAACTGCTCAATCCGCTGAGCGAAGGCGTGACGATCGACGGCGTCGATTATGCCGGCATCGAGGCGATTCTCGATCGCTCGCAGGGCTCCAACGTCTGGATGACGATGGGGCTGCGCGAGGGCAAGAATCGCGAGATCAAGAAGGTGCTGGAGCATCTCGGCCTCGCCGTCAACCGCCTCATCCGCATCTCGTTCGGCCCGTTCCAGCTCGCCGACCTCGAAGAAGGCGCGGTCGACGAAGTGCGCACGCGCGTGCTGCGCGATCAGCTTGGCGCCAAACTGGCGCGCGAGGCCGGCGTCGATTTCGATGCGCCGCTGACCGAGCGCGGCGAGCCCGCGCCCGCCACGCCGCGCGTCGAGCCGCGCTTGCAACGCATGCAAGGCCACGACAATCGCAAGCCGCGCCCCGGCGGCTTTGAGGAGCGCGAGGAGAAGGCGAGAAACGATCCGAAAACCTCCTATGGCCCCAAGATGCGCAAGCATGTCTCGAGGCTGCGGGCGCAAAAGCAAGAGGACGAGAAAGGGCCGCGCAAGCGCATCGAGCGCGGCGCCACCGCCGATCGCAAGGGGCGCGAGGTCAATGTCGAACGGTTGCTGCCCGCTTCCGGGCAGGCGCGCGACCGGATCGGGGGGCCGCGCGGCAAAGGGCGGCCCGCGCAAGAGGGCCGCGCGCCCCGCGCATTCCGGCCCGGCGACAGGACAAAGCCGCCGCGCCAGCGCGCCTGGGTCGAGCGCTCGCCCGAGGGCGAGGCGGGCGCCAAGCCGTTCCGCGAGAGCGCGCGGGGCGAGGCTCGGCCGCGTCGCGAAAGCGCCGGCCATTCGCCCGGCCGCGAAGCCGACAGGCCGCGCCGCGACGGCGAGCGGCCGCACCGCTCGGACAAGCCGTTCCGCAAGGGGCCGCCGCGCGATCCCGCCTCCCGCGACAAGCGGCGCAATGAGGCGCCCGGGGGAGGCTCCAAGCCTTTTCGCGATAGCGCGACGGGTCGCGGACCGCGCGCGCGGGACGAGGCCAAACCCTTCCGCAAAGGTCCGCCGCGCGGCGCATCCGGCTCCCGCGACGGCGCCAAGCCTTTCCGCAAGGGGCCGCCGCGCGCGCCCGGCGGCGCGCCAAGCGGCAAGCCGCGCAGCGGCGGCTCGCGCCCGCCAAGGCGCGGCTGAACGATGCGCATCGTCGGCGGCCGGCTGCGCGGCCGCGTGCTACGGGCGCCGGCCTCGCGCGCGATCCGACCGACCTCCGAGCGCCTGCGCGAATCGATCTTCGATATTCTGACGCATCGCTTCGCGGATCAGCTCGCGGAAGCGCGCGTCGTCGATCTCTTCGCCGGCTCGGGCGCGCTCGGCCTCGAGGCTTTGTCGCGCGGGGCGGCTTTTGCTCTGTTCATCGACGACGGCGCGGAGGCGCGCGCGCTGCTGCGCGCCAATGTCGAGGCGCTCGGCCTTGGCGGCCTGACCCGCATCTGGCGCGCCGACGCGGCCAGGCTCGGCAAGGCGCCCGCCGGGGCGCCCTTCACCCTCGCCTTCCTCGATCCGCCTTATGGCAAGAATCTGGCAGGCCCGGCGCTTGCCGCGCTTGCCGCCGGGCGATGGCTCGGCGAAGGCGCGCTCTGCGTCGTCGAAGAAGCCGCGAAGGCCGAGATCGCCGCGCCGTTGGGGTTCAGTGTGATGGACGAGCGCGGTTACGGCGAAACGAAAATTCTGTTTCTGCGGTATGAGGGGCGCGGCAAGCCAATCTAGGCGATCGAACAGGCGCTTTGGCTTGAGGTCCCGACAAGCCGGCGCCGTTTGGTCGGCGAACTCGGCATGCGAAACGATCGAAGCCGGATATACAGGCTCAGCCGTTTGTTCTATTGTTTGCGGCGCTGGGCCGTCCGCCAAATCCCTTGCGTCGAAGCGTCCGGTTCGTCGCAGATGCGCCCGCTTGGCGTCGAAATTTGAATGAGGTCGTCATGTCGAATGAAGGTCTTCTCGTCACGCTTGTGGTCGGCGTCGTTGCTGGTTGGTTGGCCGGGCAGGTCGTGCGCGGAGCTGGCTTCGGACTGATCGGCGATCTCATCGTCGGCGTCGTCGGCGCCTTCATCGGCGAATGGCTTTTGCCGAGACTGGGCATCTATCTCGGCACGGGGATCGTCAGTTTGATCATCAACGCGACGATCGGCGCCGTGTTGCTGCTTTTCATCCTCCGGCTGGTTCGCGGCGGCGGTGGCGGTGGATGGGGAAGCCGTTGGGGGCGCCGGCGCTGGTGAGAACGCGGGCGAGGGCGACCCTCGTCCCGCACGCCTGCTTGGCGCCTCCGTTCCGCCATGCCAAGCTGGCGCCGTGTCGCGCGCGCAACGTCTTCTCGATCTGATCCAGATTCTGCGCCGCCATCGTCGCCCCGTCGCCGGCGCGGCGCTGGCGCGCGAAATGGGCGTCAGCCTGCGCACGCTCTATCGCGACATCGCCGCCTTGCAGGCGCAGGGCGCCGATATCGCGGGCGAGGCGGGGCTCGGCTATCTCCTGCGGCCAGGCTTCATGCTGCCGCCGCTGATGTTCAACATCGAGGAGATCGAGGCCTTGGCGCTGGGCTCGCGCTGGGTCGCCGCGCGCGCCGATTCGCCGCTCGCCGGCGCCGCGCGCAATGCTTTGGCCAAGATCGGCGCCGTGCTGCCGCCCGACCTTTCCGACCTTATGGATTCCTCCGCCCTGCTCGTCGGCCCCGGCGAGCGCATCGCGGCGGGAGACGCGCAGCTCCCCGCCATCCGCCAGGCGATCCGCGCCGAGCGGAAGCTGTCGCTCGGCTATGTCGACGGCGCGGGCAAGCAAACCCGGCGCATGATCTGGCCTTTCGCGCTCGCCTTTTTCGATCGCGCCCGCGTCGTCGTCGCCTGGTGCGAGACGCGCGAGGCGTTCCGGCATTTCCGCACCGACCGCATAAGCGCGATCGAGCCGGTCGCGACGCGCTATCCGCGCCGGCGCCAGGCGCTGATCAAGGAATGGCGGCAGGCTCAGGGGATCGTCGAGGGGTGAATCGCTGCTGACAGAATCTGACAGCGCCTGGCCGTATGAGAGGCCCCGGTCCAACCAGGGAGCCGGCCATGAATGATTTCAACTTCGTTCTTCTCTATGTCGAAAGCCCCAGGCGCAGCGAGACGTTCTACGCCGATCTTTTGGGGCGCCCCGCAGTCGAATCCCATCCGACTTTCGTGATGTTTTCGATGGCGCCGGGAATCATGCTGGGGCTGTGGGGCCGCGATGGCGTCGCGCCCACCGCCAATGCGCCGGGTGGCGGCGAGATCGCGCTCAGCGTCGAAAACAATGAGGCGCTCGAGGCGCGCCATGCCGACTGGCGCCAGCGCGGCCTGTCGATCGTCCAGCCGCCAACTGACATGGATTTTGGCCGCACATTCGTCGCGCTCGATCCGGACGGCCATCGCCTGCGGGTGTTCGCGCCTGCCGGGTGATGCGATGCCGGCGTCGCGCCGGCGTCCTCCCTACCTCCGCCCGAACAGCCGCTCGATATCCCCGAGCTTCAGTTCGATATAGGTCGGGCGGCCGTGGTTGCATTGGCCGGCGCCGGGCGTTCGCTCCATCTCGCGCAGCAGCGCGTTCATTTCCTCGGGCTTGAGCTTGCGGCCCGAGCGCACCGAATGATGGCAGGCGATCGTCGCCAGGCGATGATCGAGCCGGCGCTCCAGCGAAAGCGCGCCGTCCTCGGCCGACAGGTCATCGGCAAGATCGCGCATCAAAAGATTCATATCCGCCCCGGCGATAAGCGCCGGCGCCTCGCGCAGCAGGATGGCGCCCCGCCCGAAGGCTTCGATCACCAGGCCAAGTTCTTCCAGCGCGCCGGCATGATCGACAAGTTCGGCGGCGGCGTCGGGGTCGAGGTCGACGACGATCGGCGAGAGCAGGATCTGGCGCTCGACGCCGTTTTCAGCGCGCTGGCGCTTCAAGCGCTCATAGACGATGCGCTCATGGGCGGCGTGCTGATCGACGATGACGATGCCCCCGTCCGTCTGCGCGATCACATAGGCGTCATGCACCTGCGCGCGCGCCGCGCCGAGCGGCGCCGCCAGATCGGCATTGGTCGGCGCCGCGACATCGGCGGCGGCATTGGCGGCGGGCGCAAAATCGGCAAAGCTCTGTTGCTCCGGTTCGGCAAGACCCGCCGGCGAGGCGGGGGAGTCGCGCCAATCCCACGGTTTGGACAATGGCTCGGCCGATGGCGCAAAAGCCGGCGCGCGCAAGGCGGCGATCGCGCCGCTGCCGCCCGTCGTCGAGGCCTGATGGAGGGCGCCCGCCAGCGCCTGTCTGATCGCCCCGACGATGAGCCCGCGCACCAGCCCGCCGTCGCGAAAGCGCACTTCGGCCTTGGCCGGATGCACATTGACGTCGACGTCGCGCGGCTCGCATTCGACGAACAGCGCCGCGACCGCATGGCGGTCGCGGGGGAGATAATCGAGATAGGCGGCGCGCAAGGCGCCGGCGAATAATTTATCGCGCACCGCGCGGCCGTTGACAAAAAAGTATTGCGCGAGCGAATTGCTCTTGCTGAAGGTCGGCAGGCCGGCAAAGCCGGTTAGCCGCACGCCCTCCCGCTCGGCCTTGAGCTCCAGGCAATTGGCGGCAAATTCCGAACCCAAAGCCTGGCGCGCCCGCTCCAGGCGTCCCGCCTCGCCGGCGCAGGCGGGCCAGTCGAAGCTCGCGCTGATGTCGCTGGAAAAGGAGAAGCGCGTCAGCGGATTGGCCAAAGCGAGGCGGCGCACTACGTCGCCCGCCGCCTGTGCTTCGCTACGGTCGCTCTTGAGGAATTTGAGTCGCGCCGGCGTCGCGGCGAACAGGTCGCGCGCCTCGATGCGCGTTCCCTCCGGCTGCGCTGAGGGCTGCACGGCGCCTTTGACGCCCTCTTCGACGAGCAGCATGGCGGCCCCATCGGCGCCGCGCGCGCGCGAGCGGATCTCCAGTCGCGAGACGGAGGCGATCGAGGGCAGCGCCTCGCCGCGAAAACCCAGCGTCGCAATATGGGTGAGGTCGCCGTCGGGAATTTTCGAGGTCGCATGGCGCTCGACGCTGAGCTCCAGGTCGCGCGCGCTCATGCCCTCGCCATCGTCGCTAACGCGGATGAGCCGGCGCCCGCCGGCCTCGATCGCGACATCGATGCGGCCGGCGCCGGCGTCGAGCGCGTTCTCGACGAGTTCCTTGACCGCCGCAGCCGGCCGCTCGATCACTTCGCCGGCGGCGATGCGGTCGATCAGCAGGGGATCGAGGCGGCGGATCAGCAAGGGATCGGTTCTCTGGCGGACAGGCGCCAATTCAACCAGATTCGAGGGGCGAAAGGGAGAAATAATGCGGGTCGCGCGCCGCAAGGGCGCTACGCTCGCAAGACCTAGGCAAAAAAAGCGCCCGGCTGAGGAGCCGAGCGCTGCTGGCGTCTTGCGCCATGGTTCACTTCATGACGACGGCAAGATCACTTTTGCTTCCATACGCTCCCGCCAGCCGGACGCGCTCCGCCATGACTACCGCCCATATGGACCGCGCCATGAGAGCCGCCGCCGCCGCCACCGCCGCCGACGAACGGACGGGCCATGCTATGCGAACCGCCGCCCCCGACAAAGGTGTGGGCCCCGCCATGCGAATAGCCGCCGCCGTAATGCCGGCGACCGCCGCCGCCGCTCCAGCCGTTCCAGCCGACGCCGCCGCCCCAGCCAATGCCGTTATTCCACTCATAGCCGCACCAATACCAGCCGGGGCCCTGCCATCCGTCGGGATACCAGCAGTAATTGCGGCCGCCAAAGATGAATTGCGCGTTTTCGACTTGCGCGATATTGGCGAGCGGCGCGCGCCCACCCAAAACGCCGTCGCCGATCGCCGCTTGCGCGGCGCCAGATGCAGTCATCGCAACCGCCGCCGTCAAGGCGATTGTGCGAGCGAATGTGCCAAACATGGCCAGTTCCTTCCAATTGCGGGCAGGCGATATGCGGCGCCCATCGGGCCGTCAACGCTGACGCGCCCGTTAGGTTGCACGCCATGCGGCGCGGCCGGCGAGTCAGGCGCAACGCGCCGATTTTCCCAGCCGCTTACGCCGCGCCCAGACCGCCTTTTTCGCGGACAAACGCGATAATTCTTTCGACGCCCTCGCCGGTCTTCATATTGGCGAAGACGAAGGGCCGCTCCTTGCGCATCAATTTGGCGTCGCGCGCCATCACGTCGAGCGAGGCGCCGACATAGGGGGCAAGATCGATCTTGTTGATCACCAGCAGGTCCGAGCGCGTGACGCCGGGGCCGCCCTTGCGCGGGATTTTCTCGCCGCCCGACACGTCGATCACATAGATCGTCAGATCGGCAAGTTCCGGCGAGAAGGTGGCGGCGAGATTGTCGCCGCCCGATTCGATGAGGATGAGGTCGAGCGCGGGAAACAGGCGATTCATTTGATCGATCGCCGCCAGATTGATCGAAGCGTCCTCGCGGATCGCGGTATGCGGACAGCCGCCCGTCTCGACGCCTAGGATGCGCTCGGGCGCCAGCGCGCCGGCCTCCACCAAAAGGCGCGCATCCTCTTTGGTGTAGATGTCATTGGTGATCGCGGCGATCTCGAAGCTCGCGCGCAGCCGCTTGCACAATTGCTCCATCAGCGCCGTCTTGCCCGAGCCGACGGGCCCGCCAATGCCGACGCGCAGCGGTTGTCTTTGTCTCGTCATGATCGGAACAACCTCGAATATTGTGTTTCATGCCGGATGGCGGCGATGTCGGAGCGAAAGGCGCAGGAGCCCAAATCGTCGAGCCCGGCGCCAGCGGCGTCGCGCGCCAAAGCGCGCACGTCCAGCAAAATCGCGGCCAGCGCCTTCTGCCCATCGGTTTGGCCGATCGCGCTGAGCCGCACCGCCGCCGAGACGAAATTGGCGAACTGGCTGAGGACGAAGGCCGACAGGCAAAGATCGAGGCTGAGCCCATGCCCCGCCGCCGCGACGCCGACCGCGATCGGATAGGCGACCGGCTCGCGCCCGGCCGCCGGCAAATGGCTGAGCGCCGCGCAGGTCCAGGCCGCGCGCATCGCCGTCAGGAACGCCGCCCCTTGCGCCGTGGTCTCGAGCCGCCGTTCGGCCGAGCCCGCCAGCGCGACGGCCAGCTCGTTGATCTTGTCGAGCCCGGCCCAATCGGCCGTCCGCGCGGCGCGAAAAGCGCAGGCAAACAGGATCGCGTCCGAGCGCGGCGCGCCGAAATGCAGGAGATCGCTCAGCCATTCGCCTAAAGTCGCGGCGTCGACGATGTCGCCGGCCTGCACCGCCCATTCGAGCCCATGCGAATAGGCGAACGAGCCGACGGGAAAGGCCGGCGAAAGCCAAAGCAGCAGCGGCAATTCCGCATTGGCCGGCGGCTCAGGGCTTGGCGCTTCCATGAGCCTCATGGGCGTGGCCGTGCGAGGGATCGTGATCGTGATCGTGATCATGGCCGCAGTCCGGTCCATGAACATGCGGCTCGGCGCCCGGATTCTGGTGATCGCCGTGCCGGTGATGCGCGTCGCCGTGATGGGCGTGATCGTGGGCATGCGCGCCGTGATCGTGACCATCATGGTCGTGAGCGCGGTCGTGGCCGTGGACCGGCGCGGCGGCGACATAGGCGCCCCCCTCCGGGTTGAACGGCGCCTCGATCTCGACGACGCTGGCGCCAAGCCGGCGCGCCATATCCTCGATGACGGGATCGCGCCGGATGCGCATGCTCTTCTTCAATAATTCGGTCGGCAAATGGCGATTGCCCAGATGCCAGGCGACGCGCACAAGCGAGGCGGCGTCGGACCCGCGAATCTCCGCCAGTTGTTCGGGCGCGGCCACCACTTCGACGATGCGCCCGTCGTCCAGCGCCAGGCCGTCGCCGGCGCGCAGCATCACCGCCTCGGGCAGGTCGAGCAGAAAGGCCAGACCGCGAATGCCGGTCATCGCAATGCGGCGCCGGTAACGATCGTCATAATCAAGGACGATTGTGTCGGCGGGTTCGCCGGACCAGGAACCGGCGGGACGAACGGAATGGGCGTGTCGCATGGTCTCGCCAGGATCGAGAAAGGGGCATGTCGGCACTCCGTCACGGCTCGCGAAAGCCGCGCCGGCGCCAGCCACTCCCATACGCGCCTTGCGCAAGTTAGAAAAGCCTCGCGCTGGTGGGCGCGCCCCGCGGGTTGCGATCGGTGGGTCGGCGGCGGACAATAGCGCCGCCAAGCTTACTCTGGCGACAAGGAGGGGGCCGCATTGAACGGTTCTTCAGTTTCCACTTTATCCACCCGCTGCTGCATTGCCGGCGGCGGGCCGGCGGGGATGATGCTGGGGTTTTTGCTGGCGCGCGCGGGCGTTGAGGTCGTCGTGCTGGAGAAACACGCCGATTTCCTGCGCGACTTTCGCGGCGACACGATCCATCCCTCGACCCTCAATCTGATGAACGAGCTCGGCTTTCTCGACGAATTCTTGCAATTGCCGCATCAGAAACTGTTCGAGTTGGAGGGGTGGATCGGCGATGTAAGAGCCAAAGTGGTCGATTTCTCGCATCTGCCGGCCCCGTGCAACTTCATCGCGTTGATGCCGCAATGGGATTTCCTCAACTTTCTGGCGGCCAAAGGCGCGGGCTTGAAAACGTTCAGGCTGCTGATGAGCACGCAAGCGCTGTCGCTGATCGAGGAAGCGGGCAAGATCGTCGGCGTCCAGGCGCAGGGACCGGACGGCCCGCTGACGATCCGCGCCGATCTCACCGTGGCGGCGGACGGGCGCCATTCGACCCTGCGCGAAGCCGCCGGCCTCAAAACCATCGACCTTGGCGCGCCGATGGACGTGTTGTGGTTTCGCCTCGCGCGCGAGGATGGCGACGGCGCGGAGACGGTCGGGCGTTTCGATGCGGGAAGCGTCTTCATTCGCATCAATCGCGGCGACTATTGGCAATGCGGCTATGTCATCGCCAAGGGCTCGCTCGAAACGCTGCGCGCGCGAGGCCTCGAGGTGTTCAAGGCGAATGTGGCGCGGCTGACGCAGCTTCCCATCGAGCGTCTGAGCAATATCGCGAGTTTCGACGACGTCAAATTGCTCAGCGTCGCCGTCGACCGGTTGGAGCGCTGGCGCCGGCCCGGATTTCTGGCAATCGGCGACGCGGCGCATGCGATGTCGCCGATCGGCGGCGTCGGCATCAATCTGGCGGTGCAGGATGCGGTCGCCGCCGCCAATGGCCTGGCCGGGCCGCTGCTGGCCCACCGCGCGAGCGCCGATGACCTTGCCGCCGTCGAGCGCCGCCGCCTGTTTCCCACGCGCGCGACGCAATGGGCGCAAGTGACGGCGCAGAACAATATCATCGCCCGAGCGTTCGACCAGACTGGGCCCCTAAAAGCGCCGCTGCCCTTCCGGGTTATCGCGCGTTCGGTCTTTCTGCGCCGCTTGCTGGGGCGGCTGCTTGGCCTTGGCGTGCGTCCGGAACATGTGCGCACAGGGCAGGGGTAAGGGTGCGCCCGTCAGGCCCCGTGGGTGAGCACCGCCTGCACGATCGCGAAGGCGAGGCCGATCGCGATCAAACTGCACACGAGAATCACAAGCACGCGTGGACCCTTCGGCCCTTGGCGCGCCGTATCGGACGTCACGACCTGCTGGGGACCGCCCTCCCAGTAATGCGGCGGCGGCCGGATATTGTCGTCTTCGACAGTGTTTGCCATGGCTCAGCTCCTACGGATCGCTGCCTAACGACTCTGGTAAACGAACGCGGTGAGGAATCGTTCCAGGGATTGAGAGGGCGCCGGAAGAGTGGAAGGCGCCGGCGCCGCTGCGCTTCGCATGAACTTCAAAAAATTCGCCAGTCGGCCTGTAAGCCGGGTTCTGTATGGCTCGGGGCTTAACGCCCCTTGCGTGACGGCCATTCCTCTGGGACGCCCGTTGCCGGACGCCTCTAGCAACCAACCCGAACGACCAAGCCCGGAGACGGGCCTGAAACGCTTGCGCGCTTCCTATCGCTCCTATTCGGTCTTGCTCCCGGCGGGGTTTGCCATGCCGCTGACGTTGCCGCCCGCGCGGTGCGCTCTTACCGCACCCTTTCACCCTTACCGGCTCAGGCTCTTGCGAGTTTCGGCCGGCGGTCTGCTCTCTGTGGCGCTGTCCCTGGGGTCGCCCCCGCCGGACGTTATCCGGCGCCGTGTCTCCGTGGAGCCCGGACTTTCCTCCGCTTGAAAAGCGACGGCCGTCCAGCCGACTGGCGTGGCAGGCAATAGGCGCGGGCGGGGGCGGGGTCAAGTCGGGGGCGGCGCGGATGGCGCTGCCATCGCCGTGCTCGCTGTCAAGGTCAAGCCGCCTTCGGCAGTCGCTTTGCGAACCTTGACAGCTCCGCGCCGCGATGGCCGTTGGCTTACCATGTCTCTTTGCTGATCGAAGCGGCCAAGGGCCGCTCGGGTCACCAAAGAGACATGGATGCAAAAGGCCGCGCCGACGAGATGCAGTCACGCCGAAGGCGCCGTAGCGGAGCGTAGGAGCGGCGCAGCCTGCGGACGAATGCTTCGCATTCGCCTTGACTTGACGGCGGCTCGGCGGCGTGGCCCCTCGGCGCTTCGGCGTGGCCCCAATCCTACCGATTGCGCCTTGGTTACCAACATTGGGGGAGAGAACAAAAAAATGCTTTGCTTCGAAGTGTGGAAGAATGGAACGAAGCTGACGGTCGCCGGGGTGCGCGAAAGCGGCGTCGTCTCCTTACTCCTGACTTGGGTAGGAAAAGGACATGGCGCCTCTACGCTGGCGGCTTCCGCGAAGGGGGCAATACCGGGGCTGGACTTCAGGGTCGGTGGAATTGATTCATCGGATCCGGCCGGCGATAAGGACATCGAATGGGTCGAAGGCGCGGGCTTGAGGCTTGGCGATGACATTCATGTCCGTCTCGTGTCCGCGGAGGTCGCGGCGCCGCCCCCGCGAAGCGAGCCGCTCTCTCCGGTATCTCGCGTCGAAGCTGGAGTCCGCGTTATCCAATGTTCGTTTTGCGGACAAATGCGGCAGAATGAGCCGGAGCCTTGGCTCAAGCCAGGCATTGCCGGAGCAAATGTATTTATTTGCGTGCGCTGTCTGGTTCTCGCCGAGAGGCTGCTGGAAGACGGCGAGGAACGCCTTGGTCATCTGACACGCACAGCGGATAAAACGTGCTCATTCTGCGGCGCCGAACATACCGAAGAAAGCGTCGCAGCCCGGCAGGCCGATATATGTCGAGCCTGCATAGCCATGGTGATGATTTAGGGACATCGCCGTCGGACTATTCGACATTGATCCTGGATGGATTGACGCTACCGATAGCGCCGCTCGTCGATCCGCATCGCGAAAATCCTCGTCGGGTCGTCTCCTACAGGCAGCGCCGTGGCGTCGCGCAAGTCCTGCCGGGTCAGGCCGATGTCGGCAAGTTCACGGTCGTTCATGCCGCCAAGCTGATGTATCGCCGCGCGCGCCGCCGCCACACGGAACGGCCACGCCGCCAATCGCCGCAACGCCGCCCACGCCGACGGCGTCTCGCCCCTGTCAAAAGTCCAATCCGAATCGGTCATTTTGGCAATCCCGCCTTGGTCATTTCGCGCAGGATCGACCAAAGGCTCTGGCGTTTCCAGAGACAGTCGAGTACAGTTTCGCCGAACTGTCCGACCAAAAGACCATTACAGATGCTGGATCGCCAAAAGCCGGAGCCGCGCCATCCGACATTGGCGGCCTCCGTCGTCGCCGCGATTCAGGGGCGCATCGACAGCCGTTCGCTCGCGCCGGGCGCGCGATTGCCGTCGGTGCGGGGCCTTGCCGAATCGATGAAGGTTTCGAAATCGACGGTGGTCGAAGCCTATGACCGGCTCATCGCCGAAGGCGCCATCCTCGCGCGACGCGGCTCCGGCTTTTACGTGGCGGGCCCGACGCGGCCGCTTTCGCTGAAAGCGCTCGGGCCGCAGCTCGATCGCGCCATCGATCCGCTTTGGCTGATGCGCCAGTCCATGCAGGCGGGCCCGGATGCGCTGAAGCCCGGCTCGGGCTGGCTGCCCGATTCCTGGTTGCCAGATCTTGGCCTCCAGCGCGGCCTGCGCGCCCTTGCGCGCGGCGCGCCGGCCCCTCGCCTGCGCTATGATGCGACGCTCGGCTTTGCTCCTTTGCGCCTGCAGCATGCCAGGCGCCTGGCCGAGCGCGGCGTCATGGCCGATCCCGATCAGATCCTTCTCACCGATTCGGCTTCGCAATCGCTCGATCTGCTATGCCGCTTCCTGCTCGAGCCGGGCGACACGGTGGTCGTCGACGATCCCTGCTATTTCAACTTTCTCGCGCTATTGCGCGCCCATCGCGCCAAGGCGGTCGGCGTTCCCTTCACGCCCGACGGGCCCGACGTCGAGGCGCTCGCGCGCATCCTCGCCGCCCATCGGCCGCGCTTCTATCTGACCATCGCCGGGCTGCATAATCCGACGGGCGCGACGATGTCGTCGGTGACTGCCCATCGTGTGCTCAAGCTCGCGGAAAAATACGATACGATCCTTATCGAGGACGATATTTTCGCCGATTTCGAACCCGAGCCCGCGCCGCGTTTCGCCGGCTTCGACGGGTTCGACCGCGTGATCCAGGTCGGCAGCCTGTCGAAGACCATCTCGGCGGCGATCCGCGGCGGCTATATCGCGGCCAAAGCCGAATGGATCGATCAGCTCGTCGATCTCAAGCTCGCCATCAATCAAGGCAACGGCCATTTGTCGGCCGTCCTGCTGCATCGCCTGCTGGCCGATGGCGGTCACCGCCGCCATCTTGACGCCCTGCGGATCAAGCTCTCGGCCGCGATGGGCCAGACGCTGCGCCGCCTTGGCGCGCTCGGCCTCACGCCCTGGACCGAGCCGCGCGGCGGATTGTTCTTGTGGGCGCGGCTGCCGGACGGGCTCGACGCGGCCGATATCGCGCGCTACGGCCTGAAAAAGGACGTGATCTTCGCGCCCGGCGATGTGTTCAGCCTTTCGCAGGGCGCGCGAAGCTTCCTGCGCTTCAATGTCGCGCTTTGCGCGCATCCGCGCGTTTTCCAGGTGCTCGAAGAGGCGATGGGCGCGGCGCGCCGGGCCGAGCGCGCGCCAGATTGACGGGAGGCCGGCGCCGGCCCGGATCGCGCTTGCTGGCATGGTTAACGGCTTGTTTTCATAGGCTTGCGGAACATTGTCGCCTGCCCGACGTTGTTCTCATGCGCTGCATGCGCGAACGCCGGCCGCTTATCCTCCCGCGCCGCGGAAATTCTCCTAACAATCGAGGCCCGATGACGCAAACGAACATGCCGCCGGTCGTTGCCGACCATATCGAAGAGACGATCCGCGCCATCGCGCGTCTCGATGCCGAGCATCACGGCAACGCGACGGCGCAGCAACGCGCGGTGAGCCGCATAACGGCGCTGATCGGCCGTCCCCTTTTCCTCGCCGTCCTGGCCATCGTCGTCGCCGGCTGGATCGGCCTCAATCTGCTCGCCGCGGCGCTTGGCTATCGCGGGTTCGATCCGCCCCCCTTCCAGGGGCTGCAGGGGGCGATGACGCTGGTCTCCCTGTTCATGGTCGTCTTCATCCTGGGCGCCCAAAGGCACGAGGATGAACTTAGCGGGCATCGCGAAATGCTCACTCTGGAGCTCGCCATCCTAGGCGAGCAGAAGACCGCCAAAGTGATCCAGCTACTGGAAGAGCTTCGCCGCGACAGTCCCCAGATCCACAATCGCATCGACCAGGAGGCCGCCGACATGGCCCAGCCCGCCGATCCGCAATCGGTGCTCAACGCGATCAAGGAGCCCCGCGCCCCGGCGCCGGGGTCGACGACCAAGCCGGCGGGTGGCGGGCAAACCCCTATCCCTGAGTAGTTTCCGAGTCTACCCAGGGCGCGCGGCGGTCATTAATCCCATTATGGCGCAATCCGATTCGCATCGCCGCCATTCAGCCGCCGTGGCGCTCAGGAGACAGATCATGTCGATAGGCCTCATACTCATTATCCTGCTCGTCATCTTCCTGCTGGGCGGCTTCAGCGGGCGATTTGGCGGCTACGGCTACGGCTACGGTCACGGCGGCATCGGCGTCATCGGAATCATCCTCATCATCCTCGTCGTGCTGCTGCTGACCGGCCGGCTTTGACCTGACGAACGCAAGCGCGAACGCCGCCGGGACGCGCGCCGCTGACGCACTCGTTCGCGGAACGCGCGGTGAAAAAAGAAAATCGCAATCTCTCGCCACCGTCCGACGTCTATGCGCCTAGACGCGATCGCGCCGAGGCGCGGCGGTCGAGCCTTATTGCGAGCTCGTCTCCGAGGGCGCCTGCGCGGTCTGTTGCGGCGGCGACGGATCGTCCGAGGCGGTTGTGACGTGGAACTGGCAAGCGAAAGCCGGTGCGATTGTCGCGGCGACAAGGCCGCAGCCCAGCAAAAGTCCGATTAGTTTCGAGCGCATGAGGCAAGCCTCCAATACGACGACCCAGCCGAAGCCAGTTTAGCATCAATGCGAAGCCGCGCAATGAGCCTTTTTTCGGATCGCCAGCCGAAGCGCGTCGTAAAAATTCCCGGCGCAAGAATGGCGCGGCGGCGGCCCCGCCCGGCGCCCGCCGTAAATTAGCCGGAAATTCACCTGCAATTCACTTTCGTCGTGTTGAGATAGCTGGAACTTTTCGAGAAGGCCCCGCATTGGCGTCCGGCTTAAGACGCGCCGCCGCCATTGGACCCGCAAATTGATCGTGCAACGGTCCGTTTTCGCGCCACAGATTCGGAGTTTGGAAAAATGCATAGACTGATTGCTCTTTCCTCGGCGATGGCCATGGCGATCGCGGTCGCCGGCTGCAACACGCCCGAGGGCCAGAACGCGGCCGGCGGCGCCCTTGTGGGCGGCGCGACCGGCGCCCTGCTCGGCGCCGCGATAACCGGCCGGCCGGCCGGCGCCTTGGTCGGCGGCGCTATCGGCGCGGCGAGCGGCGCGACGATCGGCGCCGCTTCGACGCCGCCCCCCGGCTATTACGGACCCGGCCCGGGACCAGGACCCGGATACGACGGCCCGCCGCCGCGCTGCGCCGACTTCTATTACGATTACAACGGCAATCGCGTCTGCCGCGCTTATTATTGAAACGGCTCGAGCGGCCCGCCCAGCGGGTCGCCTCTATGTCTTGCCCCGCTTCGGCGCTCCATGAATCTCGCTTGCGTTCCAGACAGTCCCGTCGCGGGGCAATTCGTCGCCTCGCCCAATCACACGGAGCGGCGCGGGTTCGGGCGGCCCGATTGCGTCATCCTGCATTATACCGGCATGCCGAGCGGCGCTGAGGCTTTGGCCCTGCTGTGCGATCCGGCCTCCGAACTGTCATCGCATTATTTCATCTGGGAGGACGGGCGGGTCGTGCAACTCGTCGCCGAGAGCGAGCGCGCCTGGCACGCCGGACGCAGCCTGTGGAAGGGCTTAAGCGATATCAATTCGGCCTCGATCGGCATCGAGATCGTGAATGCCGGCCATAATGACTTTGCCGGCCACGACAACCTGCCGCCCTTTCCCGACGCGCAGATCGACGCGCTCATCGCTCTGCTGCGCGACATCGGCGCGCGTCACCGTATTGCGCCCGAGCGAATCCTCGCCCATTCGGATGTTGCGCCCGGACGCAAAATCGATCCTGGCGAGAAATTTCCATGGGAAAATTTGTGGCGCGCCGGCCTTGGCCATTGGACCGCGCCGGCCGAGATCGAGGCTGGCCCCGTTTTTGCGCGCGGGTGGGAAGGCCCGCCTATCCGCGCCCTACAGGCCATGCTCGCGCTCTACGGCTACGGCCTGGAATTGACTGGCGTCTATGATGCGCAAACCGAGATCGTGGTCGCCGCCTTCCAGCGTCATTTCCGCCCCGCGCGCATCGACGGCCTGGCCGATTCCTCGACGATCGAAACCTTGCGCGCTCTGTTGGCGGGCCTTGAACGACCGCCGAGCCCCAAGAGCATGGCGAAAATGGGTTGATGGCGCTGCTGGCGCCATCTTCGCTATTGAGCCATCGTTCGCGTCGCGGCCTTTCTTTTCCGCCTCGGAGGCCGAAAAACGCTCGGCATGCGAAATGACGGATCACGCTCTGCCGTTTCCGTCATGAATCATCCCACCCTGGAGAAACCCATTCGATGCAGCGTCGAAATATCGCCTCGGGTTCGCCACTCGAGCCGCAGATCGGCTTTTCGCGCGCGGTGCGCGTGGGCGCCCATATCGCTATTGCCGGCACGGCGCCGATCGCCGCGACCGGCGGGACGGCCTGCGTCGGCGATGTCTATGGTCAAACGCGCCGCTGCCTCGAGATCGCGGAGGCCGCTTCGCGCGAGGCCGGCGCGCGCCTCGAACATGTCGTGCGCACCCGCATGATGCTGACCGATATCGCAACATGGCGCGAGGCGGCGCGCGCGCATGGCGAATATTTTGGCGACATCCGTCCCGCCTGCACTTTCGTTGCGGTGAGCGGGTTCATCGATCCGGCCTGGTTGATCGAAATCGAGGTTGACGCCATCGTGGCCTGACGACGCCGCCAATGGGAAAGCCGCCGCCATGCTGATCCGCGACGCCGAGACGAACGATCTTCCGCAAATCCTGGCGATCTACAACGAGGTCATCGCGACCTCGACCGCGGTCTATTCGACGGTGCCCGTCACGCTCGCCGAACGCGCGGAATGGTTCGAGCAGCGCCGCGGCGGCGGGCTGCCGGTGATCATCGCCACCGAGGGCGATGCGATCCTCGGCTTTTCCTCGTTTGGCCCGTTTCGCGGCGCCTGGTCCGGCTATCGCTACAGCGTCGAGCACAGCGTGCATGTGCGCGCGGATCGGCGCGGCGGCGGGATTGGGCGCCGGCTCGTCGAGGCTTTGTTTCCGCTGGCCGCCGCGCAGGGCAAACATGTGATGATCGGCGCCGTCGATGCGGCCAATGAGGGCTCGCTGCGCTTTCACGAGCGGATGGGATTCGAGCGCGTCGCTGAGTTCAAAGAGGTCGGCCATAAATTCGGCCGCTGGCTCGATCTCGTCTTCCTGCAGCGCTTCCTCGATGCGCCGGGCAGCGCGCGCCAGGGCGCGTCGCGGCCCATCACGCCAGGCGCTTGACCATGGCGATATGGACCCCGGCGTGCTTGGCGCCCGCGTCGCCTATCCGATCCAGATGAACTGGGGCACGCTCACGCCCATGGCGCGGCTTGAATACAGTCACGCTTTCGATGGCGGTTATACCCAGACATTGGGCTATGCCGATCTTGGCGGCGTCTCGACCTATGCGCTGTCCGGCACGACCGTCACGCGCGACCTCTTCACGGGCGGTTTCACGCTACGCGCCGAAACCGCCGACGCGCTGAGCCTCGATCTTGAATATCTGCTGACCGGTTCGGGAAAGCAGGTCGAAGCCCAGCAAATCCGCGCCATCGTGAAACAGGCGTTCTGATCCACCGTCGGGCCGTCCTCAAACGCCGATGCTGGCGCGATTGAGAAGCCAGATCACGAGGACGACGACCAAAACCACACCGAGCACGCCGCCGAGTCCGCCGCCGCCGTAACGGCCATAGGCGTAATAGCCGCCGCCACCGCCGCCAAACAAAAGAACCAGCACGATGATGATGAGGAGAAGGCTCATGGGTTCGCTCCGCGCTATAGGGGGCCCGTTCAAGCCCGCCGGATAACTCGCGGGTTCGTGAATGGTTGCTTGACGACAAATCGCTTCGCGTCCGGTTTGAAAGCCTTGATCAAGACGCTCAACTGATGCTCTATCGCGCCGCCGCATTTCGAGGCGACGGGCGCCCTGCTCCGGCGGAAAGGATCTGGCCTCCGCTTCAGCAACGTCTCCTCGCCGGGCGGAAGTCGCGCAAACATTGGAGTCAGGGAATGACGCTCGCAAGGAGCCTCCTGCTGGGTTCGGCGGCTTGCCTTGCGGGGGCGGCCGGCGGCCAGGCCGCCGATCTTCCCACCCGCAAATTGGCGCCGGCCGAATATGTCAAAGTCTGCAATGTCGACGGCATGGCCGGTTTCGTCCTTCCGGGCGCCAACGTCTGCTTCAAGATCGGCGGCCTCCTCAGCGCGCAGATCGAGGCGGGCAACACCCGGAGGGGCTATTATTGGAGCAGCCTTGCGGGGCAGGGCGCCTCGCTCACCTCGACCACGGGCAGCCGCAATCCTTCGTTCGGCTGGACCACCCGCTCGGAGGTCGATTTGGACGCGCGCGAGCCGACGTCCTATGGCGTGCTGCGCGGCTATGCGGCGATCCGGTTCGAGAACGGCAGTGGTTTCGACAGCGACGGCGGTTCCGCCACGATCGATGTCGCCTATGTCCAATGGGCGGGCGTCACGGCCGGCAAGGCGTCGTCGTTCTTTTCGTTCTTCGGCGGCGGCGATACCTGGGCGCCGTTCTTTTCTCCCGACCAGTTCGAGCAGGGCTCCAACGAGCCCGACCTCATCGCCTATACCGCGATGCTCGGCGGTGGCTTCTCGGCGACGATCGCCGCTCAAAGCTCAGGATCGAACGGCGCCAGCGGCATCGGCACGAATCTCAACGTCAGCAATTATACGCCGTTCGGAACGCCGGCCACCATCTCCAACACCACAAATTTCGGCATGGCGGCGCCCGATATCGCGGCCAATGTCCGAGTCGACGGGAACTGGGGTTCGGCGCAGCTGTCGGGCGTCGCCCATCAGGTGCATGTCTATGACGCCGCCGGCAATTCGCTGGATATATGGGGCTGGGGCGCCCTGGCCGGCGTCACGGTCAACCTGCCGGCGCTCGGCGACACCGACAAGCTCTCGATCGACGCCGTCTATACGCGCAACGCCATTTGGTATTCGGGCATAAGCGACGCGATGTGGGGCGAAAACGGCGCCGTCAACGGCAATAGCCTGGCGATGTCGGTCGGCGACGCCTATTCGGCGGGCGGCGGACATTGGGCGACGCCGACCGCCTGGTCGAGCGCGTTGCTCTTTGAGCATCACTTCTCGGCGGCTTTCTCTGTCGATCCCGAACTCGCCTATGCGCAACTGAACTGGAGCGGTTCGATGGGGCAGCTTGCGTCCAACTCGCAGAGCTGGATCGCCGGCGCGGTCGGACATTGGGATCCTGCGCCGCTCGTCGATCTGGCGGTCGAACTGATGTACCAGAACACGCACCAGTCGACGCCCGGCCTCTATACGGCGGCGGTCGGAACGATCGACGGCAAGCCGGCGTCTTTCCCGAATGCCGCGGATGGCTTTGCGGGGCGCCTCTATCTCACCCGCAACTTCTGACCGCGGTCTACCGCTATTCGCGCCCGCCCGCGCGGCTTGTCAGCCGACCCCTGGCATGCGAGCGCTCTGACAGGCGCCTTCCCATGCTTGCGCGACGCCTCTTTGTTATGGGCGCAAAGTTATGGGCGCAAACGAAAAGGGGCCGGGAGGCTTCCCTCGCCGGCTCCTCTTGCTTTAGACCTCGTCTGGCTTATCGATTGTGACGAACGTTGCCGCCGAAATGGCCGTGGCCGAAGTGGCGACCGCCGCCGCCGCCGAAATAGATCGGGCCGCCGACCGCGTAGCCGTCATCGGGATACACATAGGCCGGATCCGCATAGCCCGGATCGCTATAGCCGTAATCCGGGTCGACATAGGCGGAGCGACCCTCGACCATGGGTTCGTCGTTGTACATCGGGCCATTGCCCTGCGTGTAGCCGTCGACCGCGCCGGGAGGCGCCATGGTCGCATAGGGCGAGTTCTGCGGAACCGCATAGGCGCTGGCCGCGCCAAGGGCGAGAAAGAGACCGGCCGTTCCGGCCATGAGAAGATTACGCATAGTGATTCCTTCCGTCGTTCGTCCATCCGGTAAGTGGATGCTGATGACCTAACGTCGGAGAGCTCGTTGAGTTGCGTGCGGTTCACGCCTCCGTGATCGGCCTATCGCCTTCCTGCCGGTCGATGAGGTCGATCACGCGATCCCAGGGCGATCAGCCGAGCGCCTTCAACGTTAGTTCATCCGGTCGGCCGTCGAAATATTTGCGCAAGGCCTCTTTGAAAATTCCCTCGTCGCTGGCGACCTCGGCAAACAGCGTCATCGAGGATCGGAATTTCAAATCGTCGGGACTGCCGAAAACTTCGTGGGCCGAGCGGCCCCGCAAAGCGCAGATGGCTTGCGCGCATTCGCGCAGCCTTGCGCCCAGCAGCGGATGTTCGAGATAGGCGCGCGCCTGCGCCCGCGAGGCGATCGCATATCGGCGCGCGGTCTCGCTGCGTCCAAGCCCTTCGATCTGCGGGAAGACGAACCAGATCCAATGGCTGCGCTTGGCGCCGCTTTTCAGTTCGGCGAGCGCCTGTTCGAAAACGCCGCCTTGAGCGTCGACGAAGCGCTGGAGGTCGTGAGGATCGTCCATCGCGGCCTCCCCTTGTCGGCGCAAACGAAACGGGCCGGGAGATCGCCCTCGCCAGCCCGCGATTCCTAAGATTTCAGATCTTATCGCGCCTGAGGCATTATCGCATAAGGCGAATAGGACGGAACATTGCCGTTGGGAAGGCCGGCCGAATTATCGTTATAGCCGCCCTCGACAAAGGACGCGCGATGTTCCGTCATTCCAGGCTGCGGGCCGGGATTGCCGTACATCCAAGGCGCCGAAGTGGCGGCGTCGTCATATCCCATCACCGCATAGGGCGAGTAGGAGGGAACGTTGGGGTTGGCGGCCTCGGCCGCATTGACCGCGCAAAGCGCGGCGAACATTCCGACGGTCCCGACTAGAAGCATCTTACGCATGAGTGCGTCCTCCTTGATTGGCCGCCCCAGCGCGTTCTTGATAGACCGAAAACGCCGGTCGTCTCATCACATTCCCGCGCGCTCACGCACAGTTGAGGCGCGCCCTGACTGGCGGCCGCCGTAAGCAGTCGGAACTTCTCGTTTTGTGACGCATGCCGAGTTAAGGCGGAGCTTCCGACCAGAGCAATTTGCGGAGCCTCGCATGAACCTCGATGATCACTGGCGCAATGACCAGCAAATTGCCAAACTGTCCTTCATGAGAGCCGCGCCGGAGGTGAGATGCGCTTTGCGAACATTGTTGCGCTTATCGCCGCCCTGGCCCTCGCCGGTTGCGGCGGCGAGCCGCTTACGTCGGGTCCGATCGATCCGCAGGCGCTGGGCGCGCTCGCCAGCGTCCATGTCGATCCGCCCGCCGCGGCGGCGATGCTGACGGCCTATCGGGCGAGCCGCGGGCTTGGCCCGGTGCGGCTCGACCCCGCGCTGACCGCGATGGCGCAACGTCAGGCCGACGCCATGGTCGCAGCCAATGCGCTCTCCCACGATGTCGCGGGCAATTTCTCCTCCCGCATCGCCGCGGCCGGCCTCGACACGATTCGGGCCGGCGAGAATGTGGGCGGCGGATATTATTCCTTGGAATCGGCGATGGACGGCTGGCGCAATTCGCCCGAGCACAATTCCAATCTTCTGATGCCGCAGGCGACGCGCTTCGGCATCGCCGTCGCAAAGGATCCGCGCACGCGTTTGCGCGTCTATTGGGCGATGGAAGTGGCGGCCGAGCCTGGACCGGGCATGCAGATGTCCGCGGTGAAATAGCCAGGCGGTCGACAGACGCCCTGCCCGCCGCGACTAGCGCGGCTCGGCGAAGCGCGGCTCTGCAAATTGCGGCTCGGCATAGCGCGGCGGCGCGAATTGTGGCTCCGCATAACGCGGCTCGGCGAATTGCGGCTCGGCATAGCGCGGCTGCGCAAACTGTGGCTCCGCGTCGCGCGGTTCTGCGAACTGCGGCTGCGCGACGAACCGCGGCTGCAACAGGGAATAAGCGGGGGGCCGCGATAGCGTGAGAAATTGCGCAAAGCACTGGTCCGCCGGCAGCACCGCCCATAGCAGCGCGGCCAAAAGCGCGCTTTTCGAAACCCATATTGCGGCCGGGACGGACGCGCGCGGGAATGTGGCGTTGCTCACGCGCTTGCGTCCAAACGCCGTTGGTAATGTCCGCATGGCCGCCACCCGCCCGATTGCGCGGCGCGCGATCGCGCGCCGCCGCGCGACCGTCTCATGGCGATGGTTAACGAGCCGTTAACTTCCCGCCAGAGGGGGCTTGTGGCGCGCAGGACATCCCTCTACGCGAGACGATCCTGTCCCCATAAAGCGTTTCGTTTGAGCGAGCGCTCTTGTGACCGGCCAAGCGCGGGCAGTCTTCAGCACACGCGCCGCCAGTGCCATCCCTCATAGTGATTATAATACTGACGCCAACACGGGCCCGGTGCGCCGACGACGGCGCCGCCGACGGCCGCGGCCCCGCCAAGAACGGCGCCCGCCGCAGCGCCGACAACGCCAAGCGGACCATAGCCGTAATAAGGGCCGGGATGCCAGTTCCCCCAACGATCATACCAGACCTTGTCGATCTGCGCGGCGCCGACCGTCGGCGCCAGGGAAGGCCCGGAAAGGCTGAACGCGGACGCCGGGCTCAAAGCGAGCGCGAGCATCGCGGCAACGGCCATCGTTCCGATCGAACGGACAGCAAGACTTCGAACTGACATAGGTTTTCTCTCCAAAATCGCCGCGGCGCCGATCGAAGCATGGCCGAAATGAACGGGCGATGAAGGGGCGCGCGCACCCGCATTGCCTCATGAGCTGGCAAAGACGATGTGGGGCTCTTCTTGACGCCTTCCGTTCCTGCGGCGCAAAGGCGCCGCAGGCGCGGTCTGTTCAAGTTTCGAAATAGCGCGGCCGGTCGAGATCGGCGATCAGCCCGGGCTGCTTCGGCTGCCACCCCAGCACTTCCCGCGTTCGCTGGCTTGACGCCAGGTTGTCGATCGACGCGAAAAGCGCGAACCAGCCGAAGTGGTCCGCGGCTTCCTCGGGGGTCTTGCTGACGACCGGCACGTTGAGGCGGCGGCCGATCACGCCGGCGATGTCGCGGAACGGCAAGCCCTGTTCGGCGATCCCGTGATACCGGGCGCCTGCGGAGCCCTTCTCGAGCGCGAGCCGGTAGAGATGCGCCGCATCGAGCCGGTGCACTGCGGGCCAGTGGTTGAGCCCTTCGCCCACATAGGCCGAAGCGCCCTTCTCACGGGCCATGCCGATGAGGATCGGAACGAAGCCGTGATCGCCGTCGCCATGGACCGACGGCGGAAGGCGCACCACCGACACCCGCGCGCCATGCGCCGCCGCCGCATGGCCCGCCTGTTCCGAAACGCGGGGAAACGGCGAGCTTGGAGGCGGCGCGGTGTCTTCGGTCGCCAGGCGCCCTGGCGTCAGCAGCGCGGTCCCGGAGGTGACGATCAAGGGGCGCTCGGAGCCGGCGAGCGCGGCGCCGAGCGTCTCGATGGCGCTCCGATCGATCTCGCAGTTCGCCGCGAACTTTGAGAAGTCATGGATGAAACCGGCGTGAATCACGCCGTCCGAGGCGGCCGCTCCACTCCGCAAGCTGGCCAGATCCTCAAGATCGCCTCGATGCGCCTCGGCGCCCGCGGCGACAAGAGACTTGGCGGCGGCGTCCGAGCGAGCAAGACCGAGCACCTTATGGCCCGCGTTGATGAGCTCCTGAACAATGGCGGAACCGATAAAACCTGTAGCCCCGGTGACGAAGACACGCATTGCGACAATCCCTTAGTTCGTTTCAGGACCGCATTCGCAGCCCGTGATCCCTTGAGATAGGGGATTGAGGAAATACGATCTATGCTGTAGAGTCCGTATTATCTTCGCAATCGTCCGGGATGGCCGATGGATCCGCTCTCCGATGTGCTGTCGCTGCTGAAACCGCGCTCTTATATGTTCCGTGGCTTTGATGTGGGTGGAAAGTGGTCAATCCAGTTCGCCCGGCATGAAGGCATCAAATGCTACGCGGTGGTTTCCGGCCAGTGCTGGCTATCTGTGGAGGGCGTTCGCGACGCGGTGCGCCTGGAGACGGGGGACTGTTTCCTGCTGCCGCGCGGGCGGCCTTTCCGCCTTGCCAGCGACATGACTTTGACGCCTATCGACGCTTACACCTTTTTTTCGACCGCGCCGCGCGGCGCCATCGCCACGTACAACGGCGGCGGGGATTTCTTTGGCGTCGGCGGGTATTTCGCCTTTGCCGGCGATCATGCCGGCATCCTGTTGGGGGTGCTGCCGCCCATCGTGCATATCCGGAGAGAAACGGACAAGGCGGCGCTGCGCTGGTCTATGGAGCGGATGATCGAGGAGCTGCGCGAGCCGCAACCGGGCGGCTTTCTGGTCGCCCAGCACCTCGCCCACCTGATGTTGGTTCATGCCCTGCGGCTGCATCTGGCCGAAGGGTTGAAGGGCGGCGTTGGATGGCTGTTCGCTTTGGCGGATAAACCGATGGGGGCGGCGATCAACGCCATGCACGACGATCCCGCGCATCGCTGGACCTTGCAGGCGCTGGCCGAGCGCGCCGGCATGTCGCGATCGACCTTTGCCTTGAAGTTCAAAGAGATGGTTGGGGCCTCGCCGATGGACTATCTGACGCGCTGGCGGATGCTGGTGGCCGGCGACAGGTTAGAGAATTCCACCGATCCTGTTTCCGCCATTGCCTTGTCGCTCGGCTACGAATCCGAAAGCGCCTTCAGCACGGCCTTCAAGAGGGTCATGGGCTGTTCGCCGCGCCAATATAACCGTGGCCGCAATTCGGTTTCTCCTTTGCATAGCGAGGAGGAAGCCGCGCGCGCCGATCGGCTCGAACCTGTCGCCGGATGAGGAATTACGGGGACAGGATACACATAGCAGCATTTCAGCGCGCCCGTTTCTTGCGCGGCTTGCGGCCCGGCCGAGCCGGCCGGACGCTGCGGCCGAGCTTTTTCTCGATCTTCGCCAGAAACTCTGGCGCGCCAAGCGGCCGCCCGTTGCGGCTGCGGGTCTCGAAACCTTCCAGAGCCGCCTGTTCGCCAGGCGACATTTCCAGAAGATCGGCAAAACGCGCGCGGGCCAGCACCGGAGCGACCTCAACGAGCGCATCGTCGCGGCCCTTGAGATGCGCCGCGACGCTCGCCCAGGGCCAGGAGTCGGGAGAGGCGGCAAGTCCCGCCCGCACCGGATTGAAGGCGAGATACCGCACCGCATTGAGGAGATGGGCGTCGTCCATCGCGAAAGACGCGAACCGCGCCTGGAACAGATGGCCCGTCGTGCGGGCGCGCGCATTGACGAAAGCCGTGAAGCGCCGGTGCGCCTCCCCAACCGCCCGCGACAGCCCGTCGGCGCTCGAGGGCGTAAGGATGAGATGAACATGGTTGGGCATCAGGCAATAGGCCCAGCAGGCGACGCCATTGGCCTCGCAGCGCTCGGCCATAAGATCGCGGTAGAGGGCATAGTCCGCCCGCTCCGTGAACAGGGACTGGCGCCGGTTGCCGCGCTGCGTCACATGATGGGGGAGGCCGGGAACGATAATGCGGGACAGGCGCGCCATGACGCGATGATGCATGAATTACGAAATGATGCAATGCGTATCCTGTCCCCGTAATCCCCTGTCCCCGTAATACCCGCAATACAATCTTCGCCGACGCCTCCGCGCCCCTCATGCCGCCCAATCCACGACGATGAGCCCCGGCACACGTTCGAACTCACGACTATTCGCCGTTACGAGCGTGGCGTCCCGGCGGCGCGCTTGCGCGGCGATGAGGTAATCATAATGGCCGATGGGCGTGCCCAAACCTTCGAGGTAAGCTCGAATGTCGCCGGCATGGCTGGCGTCTTCCGGCTCGAATGGCGCGACCGCGATCCCCGAGGCGAGGAACTCCATCAGCAGCCGCTCCGATTCCACCCGCCGGTCGCTCTTGGCGTTGCCGTATCGCATCTCGAACAGCGCTATGACGGGCAGAATGATGGCCGCGCCGGAGCGGATCTGTTCGCCGAGGCGCGCCCGAACGAGCGGGTTGCGGCGATTGATGACGTTGATCACGACATTGGTGTCGAGGCAGATCATGTGTCGAAGAATTCTCGCGGGTCAGGTTCGGACGGCGGATCGTCCGGCGGCCCGTCGGGCAGAAAATCCGCGCCGCCAAGCTCATCCAGCCGCGTGAACCACGCCTCGACATCGAAGGGCGGTTTTTGCATCGGCTCGAGGATCACCTTATCGCCGACCTTGCTGACGCGCACCTCGTCGCCTTCGAACCGAAATTCCTTTGGCAGGCGCACGGCCTGGCTGCGGCCATGCATGAACAGCTTGGCGGTCGACTTCGGTTCGGTTGGCTTCTTGGCGCTCGCGGTCATGACGCCCCTCCGTTTTGATATCTATCAAAGATAGATATCACGCCGCCAGAGCATCCGTCAATTCGTCCAGCAACACGGCAATTACGGTGATGGGTTGTGACAACGACCATCTTGGCACATCGATGCCGGTCGGGGCGCCGTCCACCCCATCACCGTAATCCCAGGGAACAGCGTTACAATCGCCCTTGCCCGCGCGTCACAGAAACGGCGCCGGACGCATTTTTGGCGCAAGCCGACTACCTTGGCGTCGGCCCTCGTGTATCGTTCGGTTGGTCGACGTCAGGGACCGTCCCCGATCGCGGGAGGAGGCTCCGATGATGGAAACGCCGGATATCGGTCCGAACCCGCGAGACGAGCCTTTACGTAAATTTGGTAGTTGGAGGCTCGACGATGTTAAGCCTATTAATTTTGCTTGTAATCTGCTCGTTTGCCTGGGCAGCCGTAGTGTTTGTGAGCGAGAAAATTAGGAAGGGTAGTCCTGGATACTCGTGGATAGGCAGCGCTGCTCTCGTCGTAATATTATTAACGTGGCTAGTCACAACACTAGGCGCAAACCATTAGAATTACCCGTTGTTCGCTATTACGAGGACACTTTACTGCATCCCTCTCTTTCGGCCGTCGTTTGGTGGGGATTTTTTGAATTACCGCCGTAACTGTGGACTGTGGGACAGAGACGCAGTATTCTAGCGTCTGACGCTATATGTGAAGTAATTCGCGCAGGAGTTACGGTGACACTTTACTAAATCCCCCTCTTCTTCGCCCTCGCTTGGCCGGTCTCGCGTCGCGCCCCGTAAGATTGGCGATCGCATCGAGAAAACCGTCCGAGCCGAGCGGCCGGCCGATGGTTTCGGCGGCGCGCAGGGCCGCTAACTGCCGCGGATTGGGCTCGCTATCGATGAGATCGGCAAAGCGGCCGGCGCAGCGCTCCAGGATCGGCGCAACGGCGACATAGCCGTCGTCCTTGCCCGCCAGATGCGCCCGAACGCTCGACCACCGCCAGTCCTGCGCCCGCGCGACCAGCCGCGCCCGCACGGGATTGAGCGCCACATAGCGCGCCGCCGCCATAAGATGCTCCTCGTCCATGACCGCCGAGCCGTAGCGCGACTGGAACAGATGTCCGGTCACTCGCAGCCGCGCGTTGATCACGCTCGAATAGCGTCGATGCGTCTCGCCCAAGGCCAGGCCCAGCGCTTGCGGCGTCGATGGGTTGAGGATCAGATGGACGTGGTTGGGCATTAGGCAATAGGACCAGATTTCGACCCCCGCCTTGCGGCAACGCTCTTTCAGAAGATCGAGATACAGAAGATGGTCGTCGTCGGAAAAGAAAACGTTCATGCGCCGATTGCCGCGCTGCGTGACGTGATGCGGCAGGCCGGGAACGACGAGGCGAGCGATGCGGGCCAAGCGGAAAAGTCCCCGCGAGGGAAGATGCTCGCGACCATACCTGATATGGGGATTTAGTAAAGTGTCACCGTAATACCAATACACCCAATACACGACGACGCCCGAGAACTTTGTCACCGCGATCACAGAGACGAGCGACAGCGCGACCGTCTATCCGACCGCGGGAGCACAGACGGCGAGCTATAACGACCTCAACCAGTTGACCAACCTTTCAGGTCAGGCGTTGTTGTTCGACGCCGACGGCAATCTCATCTCGGACGGGCAGCGCAATTATTCCTGGGACGCCGAGAACCGCCTCGTCGGCATCGCCTATCCCAGTCAACCTGGCAAGGCAACCGCTTTTAGCTATGACGGTCTGGGCCGGCGCACCGCGATCATGAGCATACCAACGGGCGGCGGCAGCACGGTCACGTCGTCCTACATCTGGTGCGGCGCGCGCCTGTGCCAGGCGCGCAATGCCAGCAATGCACCAACGCGCGGCTATTATTCGGAGGGCGAGTTCGTTCCGGGCTCGCCGGCACAGCCCTATTATTATGGCTCCGACCAGATCGGCTCGGCGCGCCGCGTCTTCGCCGGCACGATCAGCGCGCCGGCATATGGCTACGACGCCTACGGCAACGCATTGCAAACCACGGCTCTGCTCACCGATTTCGGCTACGCAGGGATGTTCTTCAACGCAGACAGCGGGCTTTATCTGACCCCGCACCGCCCTTACGATCCCGTTTCAGGTCGATGGCTATCGCGCGATCCAACCGGCGAGAAAGGCGATCCTGCAGCGAACCTCTACGCGTATGTCGGAGGAACCCGGTCGGATTCGCTGATCCGACGGGTCTCGATCCCTCGCAGATATCGCAACCCGCCAATGACAACTTCTCAGCATGTCGCCAAGCATGCCTGCCCGTGGCTTACCCGGCAAAGGTCACGGCGCCTGGGTTGCTTCGCTCCGCTCGCAATGACAATTGAGCATGCCTTTAATTTCTGTTTCACAGAAATATTTTCTGGACATTCCAGCTTTTCCGTCGCATCCTCTTGCTTCGACGCCGGGCTTCCGGCGGCTCGTCACGCGCGAGCGCCGGCATTGCCGACACGCGAAAGGAGGTTTGTGAGGCGGGTGGGAATGAGGTCTTGCCGGAAAAAACGCATTTCCAAGCTTTTTGACCCTTAACCCTTTGAAATCCCATAAGCGGCCCAAGGAAATCCTTGGAAAAAGTTTGGAAAAAATTTGGCCGCTTTTCGAATTCACCCGTAATTTCAATAGCGCGGTCTCGGGCCAAAATGTCGCCGGCGTGTAATCCAAGACTATTCCAAATATTTTGGGCTCGCGCTCCGGCCGGAGGAGGGCCGGCCCCGCCTACCGCGTCGCGGGCCGCGCGACGGCGTCCTGCGGCGCTTGGGCCGCCAGCGCCTGCGCCCAGGAGGGCGTCGGGGCGGGCTCGCGGGCGCGCAGGCCGATCAGGTGGCAGATCGCGAACACGAGGTCGGCGCGGTTCATCGTGTAGAAATGGAGGTCCTTGACGCCGCGGTCGATGAGATCGACGACCTGTTCGGCGCAGACGGCGGCCGCGACCAGCCGGCGGGTGACGGGATCGTCGTCGAGCCCCTCGAACCGCTCGGCGAGCCATTTGGGCATGCTGGCGCCGGCGCGCCTGGCGAAGGCGGCGGTCTGCTTGAAGTTCTGCACCGGGAAGATGCCCGGCGCGATCGGGATTTTGACGCCCGCCGCCGCCGCGACGTCCAGAAAGCGCAGGTAGACGCTATTGTCGAAAAAGAACTGGGTGATCGCCCCGTCGGCGCCGGCATCGACCTTTCGCTTCAGCATTTCGACGTCGTGCAGCAGGTTCGGGCTCTGCGGGTGCTTTTCGGGATAGGTCGCGACCGATACTTCGAAATCGCCGATCGCCTTGATGCCCGCCACCAGATCGGCGGTCGTCTGATAGCCGTCGGGGCTCGGCTGGTAGGGCGCGTCCATGCCGCCCGCTGGATCGCCGCGCAGCGCCACGATATGGCGCACGCCGGCCAAATGGTAGCCGCGGATGACCTCGTCGATCTCGGCGCGCGAGGCGCCGACGCAGGTCAGATGGGCGGCGGCCTTGAGGCTGGTCTCATAGGCGATGCGCTCGACCGTCGCATGCGTGCGCTCGCGCGTCGTGCCGCCGGCGCCATAGGTGACCGAGACGAAATTGGGGGCCAGCGGCTCCAGCCGCGCGATCGCCTCCCAGAGGGTCCTCTCCATCTCGGCGGTCTTGGGCGGGAAGAACTCGAAGGAGACGCGCACCGGCGAGCCGGACCGGCTTAGGCGAACGGGACTGGCCGACATTTTTACGCGATCTCCGCAGTGCGGCGGGCGGGCGCCTCGGCTTGCGAGGTCTGCAGGCGCGGGTCGCGGGCGAGCCAGATCGCCACCGTCAGCTTGCCGGCTTCCCGGGGGGTGGGCAGGATCTCGTGGATCTGCTCGGCGACGAGGCCGGCCTCGTTGAGGAAAGCCTCGACCTCGGGAACCGGAAAGCCGAGCCGGCGATGGGCATAATCCTGGCGCAGGACTTCCTCGTCATGGGCCGCAAAATCGACGATGAGCAGCCGCCCGCCCGGCCGCAGGGCATGGGCCGCCTCGCGCAGCGCGCGGGCGGGATCGTCGAGGAAATGCAGCACCTGGTGGATGATGATGAGATCATAGGCGTCGCGCTCGACGCGAGGCTCATAAATGTCGCCCTGGCGCAACTGGACATGGGCAAGGCCGCTTTGGTCGATGCGCGCGCGCGCCAGCGCCAGCATGGCCGCGCTCTGGTCGATCCCGAGCGCGCGCTCGGCCAATGGCGCGGCCAGTTCGAGCATGCGCCCGGTGCCCGTGCCGAGATCCAGCAGGGCGTGGATCGGCTTGGGGCCGATCATCGTCATGATGGCGGCCTCGACCCGCTCCTCGGGCGCGTGCAGAGCGCGGATACGGTCCCAGTCCTTGGCGCGTAGCGCGAAATAGGCGGCGGCCTGGCGCCGTCGCTCTTCCCGCGTGATGTCGAGCCGCGCGCGATCGGCAACGAGGATCGGGTCGGCGGGATCGAGGCGCGCCACGAGGTCGCTCGCCAGCGCGCCGCCGGAGCTGCCTACGGAAAAGGCGTCGGCCAGCCGGAAAAACGCGCAGGCGCCTTCGCGCCGGCGCTCGGCCATGCCCGCCTCGGCCAGCAGCCTGAGATGGCGCGAGACGCGCGGCTGCGACTGGTCGAGAATGGCGACAAGCTCGCTGACCGTCAGCTCGGCTTGCGACAGCAGATGGAGCAGGCGCAGCCGCGTGATCTCGCCGGCCGCCTCCAGCCCAGCCAGCAATCCCGCGACCCCCATCCCCGGGCGCGAATCGAACATCGACGATCCAGACATAAATATATCTTTATGTATCCGCGGCGATCTCCGCAAGTCCAAGATTGGGAAGGGCGGGATGGCGGCGTTGGGGCGCGGGCGAGGACGTGAGGTTCGCCGCTTGTCTCAAACCGCCGCCAGGCTCTATAACGCGTCTCCGGGACGCCCTCTGCGAGCGCCTGAGAATTGTTCAAACCAGAAAGACTTTTGACCATGAAGATCACCACGCTTGTTGCCGCCACGGCTATGTCGGTTCTGCTGATGGGCGGCGTCGCCTTCGCCCAGGCCACGGCGCCTGCTCCCGCCGCTCCCGCCGCCAAACCCGCCCCGGCCGTGCATAGCGCCGCATCGATCGAATGCTCGAAAGAGGCGGACGCCAAGGGGCTGCATGGCGATAAGCGCAAGACGTTCCGCGCCGAATGCAAGAAGACCGCCGCCGCCGCCGCTCCCAAGTGATCGAAGGCCAACGCCGCGCTCGCGCGCCGTCCTGACAATTGGAATCGAAATGGCCGGGCTCGTCCCGGCCATTTTTTCACCCCGCCAGAGGAAGAGGCGCGGCGCTTGCCAAACCTTGCGAAAACTCCCGTCCCTGACGAAATCGTCGAGACTTTCGCCACGTTGCGCGACTTTTTCCGCTACGCCGTCTCCCGCTTCAACGCCGCCGAACTCGCCTTCGGCCACGGGACGACCAATGCGGTCGACGAAGCGGCTTTCCTGCTGCTCGAGGCGCTGCATCTGCCCATCGATACGCTGGATCCCTTTCTCGAGGCGCGCCTCACGCGCGCCGAGCGCGTTCATCTCCTCTCCCTCATCGAGGCGCGCATCGCCACGCGCAAGCCCGCCGCCTATCTCGTCAAGCGCGCCTATATCCAGGGCGAGCCGTTCTATGTCGACGAACGCGTCATCGTGCCGCGCAGTTTCATCGGCGAATTGCTGCTGGGCGGCCTTGTCGGCGAGGGCGCGCTGATCGAAAATCCAAGCGAAATCCTCAGCGTTCTCGACCTATGCGCGGGCGGCGGCTCGCTGGCGATTCTGGCCGCGCGGGTGTTTCCCAACGCGCGCATCGACGCGGTGGATCTCTCCTCAGATGCGCTCGCCGTCGCCAGGCGCAATGTCGAGGCGCATGACCTTAAGGACCGCATCGCGCTCTACGAGGGCGACCTGTTCGCCCCGCTCGGCCCCAAGCGCTACGACGTGATCCTCACCAACCCGCCCTATGTCGAGACGGGGGTCGTCGAGGCGTTCCCGCCCGAATATGCGGCCGAGCCGCGCCTCGCCCATGACGGCGGCGCCGACGGCCTCGCCCTCATCAGGCACATCCTGCGCGCCGCGCCCCAGCATCTGAGCGCGAGCGGCGTGCTGGTCTGCGAGATCGGGCGCGGCCGCGCGCGCCTCGAGGCGGAATTTCCCGCGCTGGCGCTGACCTGGCTCGATACGCAGGAGAGCGAAAGCGAGGTGTTTTTCGCGCGCGCCACCGATCTTGCCGCGCCGGCCCGAAAGCGCGGACGGCGGTAGAGCGGCCGGAGGAATGCCGCCGCGAGGGCGGACAGGCCCGGCGAAAAAACCTTGGAAAATCTTTGGAATGCCGCCCCAACGACATTGGCGAGACAAACGGCATCGTTGAAATCACAGGAATATTTCGACGACCGCCAAATTTTTTCCAAACAAAATCCAAACATTTCCTTGGATGGGCCCGGGAGATTTCAATGGGTTAAGGCGAAACAATTTGGAGAATACTGTTTTTCTGAATGACCTCCTGAAAACGACCTGAAAAACAGGATCGCCGGAGATCGGCGTTTCGTCAAGATTTTGTTGCGTGGGGCGGCAATCGCCGTTGGCGTTAGCGCCCCCTCTTCCGCTTGCGGGAGAGGGCAGGGTGAGGGCCTTTCAGAACAGAGCGCTGGAAACCTGGCGCCAATCTCGCTCGGGCGGCGCTGCCATCGCCGTGCTCGCCGTCAAGCCCCCGGGTCCAAAAGCCCGGGGGCTTGACGGCTGCGCTCGTCGATGGCCGCTGGCGCGACCAGTCCGAAGTCCGAAACAGCGTGAAAAGCGACGGGTCCGACACGGTTTTGGCGCGCAAACGACCCTTCGACGCTCGAAACGGCCCGCGATTGTCGCAAAAAGACGGGGCAAAACACGGGCTTTTCGGAGCTTTCCTAAAAACCGATATATAAAAATATATACATATAGACATGTACTTATATGAATTTTGCATTCTGTCTTTTGACGTCCGCCGCACGCCGAACTGAGATGAACGACGGCGTCACACGCTCCGCCAAGCAAACGATGGATCGCCCTCGAACGGCGGATCTACTTAGCGCCGCACCAGGCGCAACTCGACACCGAGACGTCACAAAACGGTCTGTTCTCGCTTCTTGTGGCGGACACGGGAAGCCGCGGCCGTGACGGCGCCCGTGCATAATCAATCCCATACTTATCCAGTTCTCGTGACGCTCAGCGCACGGGAGCCCCTGGGGGAGAAGTCATGACAAAAAAGCCAAGCGTTGCAAAGAGCCCCGCAAAACGTGTAGCGGCCAAGAAAATCAGCGCCAGCGCGCGCGGCGCATTGGTTCGACGCGATGACCACGGCCGGCGTCGCGCCTAACGTCGTCACCTTCAGCACGCTGATCCAGAAGGCGGACACCGAAGCGCGCGCGGCGCATTGGTTCGACGC
>Ga0182024_10001643_pt1 | contig 56780 bp, 49 predicted proteins | sample P32metaG_FD_120480 | JGI IMG/M metagenome (GOLD analysis project Ga0182024, IMG submission 120480) | Permafrost microbial communities from Stordalen Mire, Sweden - P3-2 metaG (Illumina Assembly) | ecosystem: Environmental > Terrestrial > Soil > Wetlands > Permafrost | place: Sweden: Stordalen...
GAGCTGAATCGCTCGCCCGCGTTCTTCCCGGGATCCCGCCTGCGCCTCCACTTCTCGATCGACATCCCGGCCAACTGACGAAAAAGCGGACATTCTGCCGGGGGCTATGTCAGGAGGTCTGAACTTATAGACCGCAGTCTCCTCCGCCCAAGCGGCGGCAGGCAGCGACCAAGCGAGCACGGGGATGAGGCCGGCCACGGCCGCGGATAAACGGAATCGGGTGGAAAGTGAAATTGTTGGGAGACGCATGGATTGGATTGATCACTGTTTTGTAGACCCGGTCCGCCTTCGCGCGTTGCGCTTCGGCGGGACAGCCTTTCGCATTGCGAAAAGCTGGAGCCGATGACCAGATTTGAACCGGTGACCTGCTGTTTACGAAACAGCCGCTCTGACCAACTGAGCTACATCGGCGCGCAGGAGGGAAAAGAACAAGGACGGCGGGCCGGGCTGTCAAGAACGGCTCATTCCCGTCTTGGCGTTGGTCTTGCTCTTTGCCACTGAATCCGTTGGCTACGTGCGCCGGCACCTGGAAAACGGCGTTTCCGGCCGGGGCACCCCATTTATGTACATCGTCGTCGTTGCAACGGAATGCGCCCCTGCGGCAAAAGTGGGTGGATTGGGGGATGTGGTCTTCGGGTTGAGCCGGGAGCTGGAGGTGCGTGGAAACTCGGTGGAGATCATCCTGCCGAAGTACGATTGCATGCGGTACGATCAGATCTTCGGGCTGCAGGTCAGCTACCAGGACCTTTGGGTGCCCTGGTACGACCGGTCTATCCATTGCTCGGTGTATTTCGGCTTTGTCCACGGCCGGAAATGTTACTTCATTGAACCGCACTCGGAGCAAAATTTCTTCAATCGACGGCTGTTTTACGGGAGCCCCGACGATGACCAGCGGTTCGCTTTCTTCTGCCGGGCAACGCTCGAGTTCATGTGGAAGAGCGGAAAACACCCGGAGATCATCCATTGCCACGACTGGCAGACCGGGCTCGTCCCCGTCCTATTGTACGAGATTTACAAGCAGATGGGGATGACCCACCCCCGGGTCTGCTACACCCTGCACAACCTCTTTCACCAGGGAGTCACCCGCGAACACATCCTGCGGGCAACGGGGCTCAACCGGCACGCGTATTTTTATCAACAGGAAAGGCTCCAGGACAACGCCAACCCGGCCGCGTTGAATCTGTTGAAGGGCGGCATCGTGTATTCGAATTTCGTCACCACCGTGTCGCCCCGGTATGCCTGGGAGATCATGAACACGGACCAGAGCTGCGGGCTCGGGCTCACGCTGGGCATTCACCGCGCCAAGGTCGGCGGAATCCTGAACGGCGTCGATTATGACGTGTGGAACCCGGAAATAGACGGCAATATCGCCTGCAAATACGGCGTCGATTCGATCGACAACAAATTCGAAAACAAGCGGACGCTTCGGGAGCGGTTCTGGCTTCAAAACCCATTCAAACCGATCGTTTGCTTCGTCGGGCGGCTCGACAACCAAAAGGGGGTGCCCCTAATCACGCACGCGATACCTTACTGCCTGTCCAACGGCTGCCAATTCGTCCTGCTGGGAACGGGCGCGGAAAACCGGATCACCCAGCATTTCCTCGGGCTCAAGCGCCAGTACAACGACAACCCCGACTGCCATCTGGAGATCGGATACAACGAGGAGCTTTCCCACCTCATCTATGCCGGGTCGGACATGATCCTCGTGCCGAGCCTGTTCGAACCCTGCGGGCTCACCCAGTTGATCGGCCTGAAATACGGAACTGTGCCGATCGTGCGTGCAACCGGCGGGCTCGCGGACACGGTTTTCGACGCGAATTACGCGCAGAAGCCTTACAACGAGAGGAACGGATATGTCTTCAATGATTTCAACGCACAGGGCCTCGAATCGGCGCTGCACCGCGCCATCGGGCTTTGGTATGAGTTTCCGATGCACTTCCGCGAGCTGGAGGTGAACGGGATGCGGCGCGACTTTTCGTGGAATCATCCGGCGCGGCATTATCTCGATATTTATGAGTACATTCGCGACAAGTGAAGATCGAGAGTTTCCGGGAGGCACGAGGGTGGGGGATTGACGCGGCTGCTTTCCAACAGGATCGTTTTGCCTCACCATGCCCGAATTTCCTGAAATCATAGACAATCTTCCCAACCTTTGCGGCCGCGAATCGGAGGTCGAATCGGTGCTGCGCAAGAGGGGGAGCCGCCCCATTTTTCTTCCCGAGAGCCGGATCGAATTCGGGAAAATCCGCAGCGCCTCCGCGATCGCGCTTCACATGCACCAGCCGCTCATACCGGCGGGGGGCGGGAACCTCTCGACGGCCGGGATAATCAGCAATCTCAAGCACATGATGGACAACCCGGGGATCGGCGATAATCACAACGCCTCGGTGTTTCAATGGTGCTACAAGCGGATGGGCGAGTTCATTCCCGAGCTTGTCGGCGAAGGCAAGCAGCCCCGCGCGATGCTCGAATACACGGGCACCCTGTTGTACGGACTGCGGAACATGGGGGCTAACGACGTCTTCGACAGCTTGAAGCGGATCACCTGCGATCCCGCGTACCGGACCTGCGTCGAATGGCTTGGCTGCCCCTGGGGGCATCCTGTGGCTCCTTCGACGCCCGTCCAGGACTACCGTTTGCACGTCAGGGCCTGGCAGCATCATTTTGCCGCAATCTTCGGATTAGATGCCCTGGCCCGTGTGCGCGGATTTTCGCCCTCGGAAATGGCGCTGCCGAACCATCCCGACACCGCGTACGAGTTCGTGAAGACCCTGAAGGATTGCGGTTATGATTGGGTGCTTGTCCAGGAGCATACGGTCGAGCGCCCCGAAAACGGGGGAGGAATCGAAAAACGCCACCTTCCGCACCGGCTGGTGTGCCGGAATTCGGAGGGCAAGGAGGCGGCGATCGTCGCAATCGTCAAGACGCAGGGGAGCGACACCAAGCTCGTCGCCCAGATGCAGCCCTATTACGAGGCGAAGAGCCTCTCGCGCTGGGAGCTCGCGGGCAGGCAGGTTCCGCCGCTCGTGATGCAGATCGCCGACGGGGAAAACGGCGGCGTCATGATGAATGAGTTTCCGCCGAAATTCATGGAAGTTTCCCGGGAGAGCTCCGGCACCGACGTCCCGGCCATGAACGCCACTGAATACCTGGAAAACCTATGGGCGATGGGAATCCGCGAAACCGAGCTGCCGCAGGTCCAGCCGATCTGCCAGAAACGGATATGGGATCGCTTGAACCCCGGCGACGGTGCGGCGCGAATGAACGAGATCATTGAGCAGCTGAAAAAGGAGGATCACCGGTTCAATATGGACGGTGGAAGCTGGACTGGGAACATCTCCTGGGTGAAGGGGTATGAAAACGTTCTCGGCCCGATGGAACGGGCGAGCGCCCATTTCAGCGAGACCGTGCTCAAGCGAGGCATCCCGACTGGCGAGCCGCGTTATCGAAACGCGCTTTTTCACCTGCTAACCTCTCAGACGAGCTGCTTTCGGTACTGGGGCCAGGGCGTCTGGACCGACTATGGCCGGGAGATCTGCCGAAGGCTCGAGGAGATCCTTGCGCACGATTTTTAAGGCCACGCGATGAACGAGCCGCCCGAACTGAGCGACGGCCTGCCGACGATTTCGGGGTGGGAGGCAGAGCGCGAGGAGGCCACCCGGCGCGGCCGCGATCGGACCGTTTTTCTGCACGAGAGCGGGATCGATTTTGGCCGGGCGCGCGGTGCGTGCGCGATCGCCTTGCACATGCACCAGCCACTCATACCGGCGGGCGGACCCGGCCGCGGAAGCGACCTGCGAAACGAGCCGCTCATCGGCAATCTGCAGTTCATGCTGGAGAGCCCGTACGACGAGGATCGGCACAACGCCCGGATTTTCCGCCAGTGCTACCGCCGGCCCGGCGAAATGGTTCCCCATCTCCTCCACGAAGGCCGGCAGCCGCGGATGATGCTCGATTACACGGGCACGCTGCTCTACGGGCTGCAACAGATGGGGGCGCGGGATGTCATCGATTCCCTCCGGACGATCACCTGCGATCCGGGCTGCCGCCGCGGTGCCGAGTGGCTCGGCACAACCTGGGGTCACGCGGTGGCCCCCTCGACGCCGCCCCGGGACTACCGATTGCACGTCAAAGCCTGGCAGATTCATTTCGCCTCGCTGTTCGGATTCGAAGCGCTGAGCCGGATCCGCGGGTTTGTGCCTTCGGAACTCGCGCTTCCGAACCACCCCGACGTCGCCTACGAGTTTGTCAGGACGCTGAAGGAATGCGGGTACCAATGGGTGCTCGTGCAGGAGCATAGCGTCGAAAACCCGGAGACTGGCTGGGGTTCCCGTTATCTGCACCTTCCGAACCGGCTTGTTTGCGCGAATTCCCGCGGCGAAACGGCGTCGATCCTGGCGCTCATCAAGACACGGGGCAGCGATACGAAGCTTATTTCGCAGATGCAGCCGTATGACGAGGCGGCCAGCCAGTCGAGGTGGGAATACCGCGGGCGAAAGATCCTGCCCCTGGTAACCCAGATCGCCGACGGAGAGAACGGGCACGCAATGATGAACGAGTTTCCAGGGAAGTACTTCCAGGTTGTCCGCGACGCGAGCGGCTCGGACGTGCCGCTCGTCAATGCGACCGAGTACCTCGAATACCTTTGGGCCGACGGCTGGAGGGAGGAGGAATTTCCGGTGATCCAGCCGGTCCGGCAGAGGCGAATCTGGGAGCGGATGAAGCCGGGGGAGGGCCCGGAAAAATTGGAAAGAACGATCGCGGAGCTCCACCGCGAGGATAACCGCTTTCATGTCGAGGGCGGGAGCTGGACGAACGACGTTTCCTGGGTTTATGGATACGAAAACGTGCTCGGCACGCTGGAGCGGGCGAGCGACCTTTTTCGCGAGAAGGCGGAAAAGGCGGGTGTCTCTCCGCTCGAATACCGATACCGCAACGCCCTGTTCCACCTGATGACGCTTGAGACCAGTTGCTTCAGGTACTGGGGCCACGGGCGATGGACGGACTACGGTCGCGAGATCGGCCGCAGGACGACGGAAATACTCGCGCACGATTTTTGACAAGCCGTTGACAAATGATGCGCCCCCGTCGAAATGGAACGGCTTAAGCTGCGGCAGGATGCCGCCGGCGTATTCGAAAAGATCCATGCTTCGCAAGTGCAGGGCAAAAACGTAACCACCCATCCGGACGTCCTTCTCGGGCGTCCGGTCATAGCGGGCACGCGTGTCGCGGTGGACGAGGTCCTTGACAGGCTGGCCAATTCAAATGCGCCGGAGGCGTTGCGGAAGTTCTTGCTGCATCCGGGCGTCACGGCCTCCGAGATTGAGGCCGCCTTACGCTTCGCCGCCGAAGCAGTCCGCGCCTCGTCGCCAATCGACAAGACCGATCCCCTTCAGCTCCACGGCGCCCATAAGGTGACGATTCCGGAACGGGACGGAACGCTCCGCGAGGCGGTCGCGATACGGGCTTTCCTCCCCGGGGCGGAAGGGGTCGCCCTCCGGCAACCGCCGGCGCCCGCGAAAATTATGGAACGGGTGCATCCGGCGGGTGTGTATGAGGCTTTGTTTCCGCCCGGGGAAGAGCCTTCCAAGTACCAGTTTGCCGTGACCCTGGACGGGTCGACTATTTTGACGGAAGATCCCTACGGGATCCCTCCGTACACAACCCGGGATTCCGTGACTCGGCAAATGCCCTCCGCAGGCGAGGCCGGCGCGGTCGGCCCGGCGGAAGGTCTCGAGCCCGCTCCGGTCGAGAACCTGAATCCGGGCCGCCTCCACGAGATCCTGGGAGCGCATCCTATTGTCCATTATGGACTCGCAGGCGTATCTTTCGCCGTTTGGGCGCCCAACGCTGCCTCTGTCAGCGTGGTCGGCGACTTTAACCAATGGAATGGGTTCTGCAATCCGATGAGAGCTGTGGATTCGACCGGCGTCTGGGAAGTTTTCGTGCCGGGCCTCGCGGTTGGGGAGCTTTACAAGTATCGGATCACGTCGCGCGCCGACCGGCGCCCGGTCGACAAGGCGGACCCCTTTGCATTCGCGGCGGAACTGCGCCCACGAACGGCATCCGTCATCTGGGATCTCGGCCGCTATAAATGGAATGACGGGGAATGGCTCGCCGGACGGGAGAGACGCCAGGCGCTCGACCAGCCGTTCGCGATCTACGAAGTGCACCTGGGTTCGTGGAGGCGACGGGGTGCCACGGAGGGACCGGGCGAATGGCTCACTTACCGCGAACTCGCTGAAACCCTGATTCCTTACGTGAAGGACATGGGCTACACGCACATCGAGCCGCTGCCCGTCGCCGAGCATCCGTACGACGGATCCTGGGGTTATCAAACCACCGGTTATTTCGCCCCGACATCGCGCTACGGAACACCGGATGATTTCCGTTATTTCGTGGACAAGGCGCACGAGGCCGGTCTCGGAGTTATCCTCGACTGGGTGCCGGGGCATTTCCCAACGGACGAGCACGGGCTTTCGATGTTCGACGGCACGCATCTTTTCGAGCACTCCGATCCACGGCGGCGCGAAAACCGGGAATGGGGGACGTCCTCCTTCGACCTGGAACGGGAGGAGGTGAGGAATTTCCTCCTGACAAACGCGGCCTTTTGGCTCCGTGAGTATCACATCGACGGACTCAGGTTCGATGCTGTGTCCGCCATGGTCTATCTCGATTACTCGCGCCAGCATTGGGTGCCGAACCGATTTGGCGGCCGGGAAAATCTCGAGGCGACGTCCTTTCTCCGAAGCGTCAACGAGCTCATCCACAGGGAATTTCCCGGCGTCCTCGCAATCGCGGAGGAGTCGACGGCGTGGCCCAGTGTTACCTCGCGCGAAAAGGAGAACAGCCTAGGATTCGACCTCAAGTGGAACCTCGGATGGATGCATGACACGATCGGTTACGTCCAAAGGGATCCCGTCCATCGGCGCCACCATCACGACAATCTGACTTTTTCGCTTCTATACGCCTTCAGCGAAAACTTCCTGCTTCCCTTTTCCCACGACGAGGTGGTCCACGGAAAGCGCTCGATGCTCTCGAAGATGCCGGGTGACGACTGGCAGAAGTTCGCGAACCTGCGGTCCCTGTACGGCTACATGTACGGCCATCCCGGGAAAAAGCTCCATTTCATGGGCGCCGAATTCGGCCAGTTGACGGAGTGGAGCGAGAATCGGGCGCTCGACTGGGGCCTTCTCGATAACGAAAGTCATCGGCAGCTTCGAGACTATGTCCGCGATTTGAACCGCTTGTACGTTTCGCGGCCCGCCCTTTACGAGCGCGATTTCAGCTGGGACGGGTTCCAGTGGATCCGCTGCGACGATGCGAATCAAAGCGTCGTCTCTTTTCTGCGGCGCGGAAAGCGGCCGGGCGATTTTGTCGCCGTCGTGGCCAATTTCACGCCGGTGACCCGAAACGCCTACCGCCTCGGACTCCCGGTGGCAGGGTCTTTCCGGGAGGCCCTCAACAGCGATGCCGCGGAGTACGGGGGCAGCGGCGTGCGCAATTCGGAACCGATCGTGGCCGAGCCCATTTCCGCGGACGACCAGCCATTTTCGGCGACGGTAACCCTTCCGCCGCTCGCGATTCTATTCATCGACCCGCTGCCCGGGGCGGTCAATGAAGGTAGCGGCCGAGTAGATTCTCCAGATACTCCTGCTTCCCGGAATTGGGATGCGGCTCCCCAAGCTTCGCAAGGATGAGCCTTTCGAGCTTCCTGAAACCCACCTTGCGTTTCTCGATCCGGCGACCGTAGCCGGAATCGTAGCTTGAATAGCGGCCGGACACGAATCCCTCGAACTTTCCATCGGCGAGAATCCTTCGGGCTATTTTGAATGCGAGCGCGTAGGCGTCCATTCCGCCGATGTGAGCGTGGAACAGGTCCTCCAGGTCGACCGAGGGCCGGCGAAGCTTGGCATCGAAGTTGAACCCGCCGGAGCCGAGGCCTCCGGCGCGCAAAATTGAAACCATGGCTAGCGTGAGTTCGCGGACGTCGGTGTTGAACTGGTCGGTGTCCCAGCCGAGGAGGAGGTCGCCCGTGTTGGCATCGATCGAGCCGAGCATGCCATGGGATGCCGCCACCTCGATTTCGTGATGGAAGGTGTGGCCGGCAAGGGTCGCGTGGTTTGTCTCGATATTGAACTTGAAATGCCGCGCGAGGCCGTGGGTGCGCAGGAACGCGATTCCGCTCGCCACGTCGAAATCATATTGATGCTTGGTAGGCTCCATCGGCTTCGGCTCGATCAGGAGCTGGCCGGCGAAGCCGATCGACTTTGCGTAATCGACCGCCATGTGAAGGAATGCGGCGAGGTGGGCCTGCTCGCGCTTGAGGTCGGTATTGAGCAGGGTTTCATAGCCCTCGCGCCCGCCCCAAAATACGTAATTCTCGCCGCCCAGTTCCTTCGTGACCTCCAGGGCCTTCTTCACCTGGGCCGCCGCGTAGGCAAAAACGTGCGCGTCGGGGTTCGTCGCGGCTCCGCACATGTAGCGAGGATTGGAAAAAAGATTGGCCGTGCCCCACAGCAGCTTGACGCCGGTGCCCCTCTGGAGCGCCTTGGCATGGATGACGAGCCGGTCGAGATTGCGGTTTGATTCGGCGAGTGTCCCGCCCTCGGGGGAGATGTCCCTGTCGTGAAAGCACCAAAAAGGGGCGCGGATCTTCTGGAAAAACTCGAATGCCGCGTCCATGCGTATCTTGGCCACCGAAATTGGATCCTTTCCAGCCTCCCAGGGTCTCCGGATGGTTCCGGGACCGAACGGATCCCCGCCGACGCCCCTGAAAGAGTGCCAGTAGGCGACCGAAAATCGAAGATGCGAGGAGAGGGACCGTCCGTCGATCTGCTCGTCGGGATCGTAATGCCTGAAAGCCAGCGGATTTTCCGTGTGCGGCCCTTCATAAGCGACGGCTCCGATTTTAGGAAAATGGGGGCTGGATTTTTTCATTACCGGTGGAAAGCGTGAAGCCTGCGCTGCCGCGAATCAAGGGGTCAGGTTGAAAAAGTTGCGGTCGAAGGGCGGCAGCCCGTGGATGGAACTTGGTCCCTGCTCGGCCAGCTTACACCCCAACTTTTCAACCTGACCCCTTATTTCTTGCATTCAGAGAAGGCCGGCTTCGCGGAAGCTGAAGTAGCCCTTGCCCAGGGGATCCGCGCTCGCCCGCCCGACGATCACGTGATCCAGAAGCGAAATCTCGACCGTTTTTGCCGCTTCGCGCAGCAGGTGCGTGATCTCGACATCCGCCGAGGAGCTGGCCGGGTCGCCCGAAGGGTGCGAGTGACTGGCGACTATCGCGCAGGCCGACTCGCGGATTGCGGCGCGGAACACTTCGCGCGGATGCGCCAGCGTCGCTGTCGCCGTTCCCGACGTCACCTCAACCCGCTTTATCAGCCGATTTTTCCGATTGAGGCACAACACCCAGAATTTTTCGACCTCGAGCCCGACCGTGTATGGCCGCAGATAGTCGGCGACCAGATCCGCGCGGCAAAGGACCGGCCCTTCCTGCAGCGGTTGCCCGATCACACGGCGGGCGACCTCCATCATCGCCACGAGCTGGCCCCCCTTTACCCGGCCAATACCCTTCAAACGCCGGAAGTCCGCCTCGTTCCAGGCCGCCAGCCTCGCGAGCGAACCGGCCTCGGCTATCAATCGGGAAGCCAAAGTCAGCACATCGTACCCGTGTGTCCCGCTGCGAAGCAGGATTGCAAGCAGCTCGGTATCGCTGAGAGCGGCGGAGCCGAACCGCTCCAGGCGTTCCTGCGGGCGCTCGGATGAGGCCGTGGCCCGGAGCCGGTTGGGCGGATCCTTGAAAGGGTGCGCTGATGTCGAATTCACCGGCCCTATTATGGCCGGGATTGCGATCGCTCGTTAGAAATGCTTCACGTACCCGTTTCGGCGGAGGCGCTCGAGCCAATGCTCGGTGGCCATCTGGGTCGTCTGCGTGTTCAGGATATGCTCGATTTGCTCGCGCACCGCGTCGAGAGGCTGGATGCCCGCGTACTTCCGGTCCTCGACAAAAAGGACGAAGCATCCGTCCGCGGTGATTATCGGCTGGGTGGCGTCGCCCTTTTTCAGGACGAAAAGCGGATCCGCGAACTCCGGCTTAAGGCTGGTCTTTGACATCCATGACCAATCACCGCCCTTGGTGCGCTTTGTATCCTCACTGAATTCTTTCGCCAGATCCTCGAATTTTTCGCCCGCATGGAAGCGCGCCAGGATCGCATTCGCCTTCGCTTTCAGCACGTCGTCGGAGTCTCCGTTCGCCCGGCTGAGCTGAATCAGCCGCAGATGGACGCTGTCGTCCTGGTAGAACTGGTCCTTGTTTTCCTTATAGTACTGCTCGATCCGGACCGGGCTTACGATGCTCTCCGATTTTTCCTGCTCCTCCCGCATGTAATGGTAGATGATCTCATCCTCCTGCTCCTGTCGGAAATCCTTTATCGTCTCCCCGCGAGCGCGCAGGTAGGCCAGGAATTTCGATCGGTCATTGTCGAACTCGTCGTTTAGAACCTCGGCGACCCGGTTGTCGATAAAGCTTACGGGGATCTGCTTCGCGTCCTCACCATCTTTGTGCTTGTGGAATTCCTTTATTATTAGCTGCTTGTCGATCAATTGCTGGATCACGCTGTCCTGCAATTGCGCGAGTTTCAAATCGAAATCCTGCGAGTTTTTCGCATCCCGCTGAAGTTGCGGAATCAGCGGCTCGATCTCATGGCGGACATCGTCGACCGTGATCACTTTGTCCTCGACGATTGCGACGATGCCATCCGCGAATCTGAGGTTAAGGTTGTCCCCCGGGGTCACCATGGTGGGGGCCGGGTCGCCGGCCGCCTTAAAACCGGCTGCGGCTAAGAAATACAGAAGGGTGCAACAGCGGCGTACTGTCATGAATTCGGCAAGTTTTTGAGGAACGTGATGATTTCCTCCAACCGTAGAAGCGGCTCGGCGGCGGTCAACCTCGGAAACCGGGTGCCGGGCATCACCCAGTCGTCTCGGCGACCGCTATTGCGCAAGCACTTCAAGCGGTTGGAATCCGATTCGACGGCAAGTAGGGCCTTTTGTTCCGCGCGGATTCGTATCTCAGTCGTCAGCAATAGGGCGCGCACTTCGTCCCCAAACGCTCCAAATCGATCCCGGATCTCCTCCTCGATGCTGCGCAGATCGGAAATACTCTCCGCCAGGGCCAGGCGGCGGTAAATATCGATTCGAAGCCGGGTCTCGCCGATGTACGCCAGGGGTATGCGCGCCTGGATCCGGGCGACGGGCGCGGCGCCACCGGCCCTGTCTTCCGCATCCTTGATCGCGGTGTAGCCGTCGTCCCGGCGGCCGCGGGCGGATTCCTCGCTTGCGGTATTCGCGCCGGTGATGACGAAGTCGAGCTTTACCGACGCGCGCACGGCCGCGGCGGCCTTTTCGCCCTTTAGCCGCGCGACCGATTGGCGGAGAAGCTGGCAGTACAGCTCGAATCCGACCCCGACGATGTGGCCGCTCTGCTCGGAACCCAAAAGATTGCCAGCGCCCCGAAGCTCCAGATCGCGCATGGCGATTCGAAACCCGGCTCCGAGCTGGTTGTGCTGCCGGATGGCCGCCAGCCGCTGCCGCGCGAGATTGAGGAGGCGCGTATGCCGATGGAGCAGGAGGTAGGCATACGCCTGGTGCTTGAACCGGCCCACACGGCCGCGCAGCTGATAAAGCTGCGAAAGGCCGAAGCGATCCGCCCCCTCTATGATGATCGTATTGCAGTTGGGGATGTCCAGGCCGCTCTCTATGATCGTCGTGCAGACGAGCACCTGGTACAGGCCGGCGACGAAATCGGTCATGACCCGTTCCAGGCTCCGCGATTCCATCCGGCCGTGCCCGACGCCTATCGACAGCTCCGGAACCAGCGCATGCAGTCGCGCGGCAACCGCATCGATCGTGGCGACGCGATTGTGGAGGTAGAAAACCTGTCCCCCGCGGCGAATCTCGTGGCGGATCGCGTCGACGACGATCTTTTCGTCGTACGTCTTGACGATCGTCTGGATCGGGTGGCGGTTGACGGGTGCCGTTTCAATGACGCTCAAGTCGCGGGCGCCGGTCAGTGCCAGGTAGAGCGTCCGCGGGATGGGGGTCGCGCTCATCGAAAGGACGTCGACGGTCTCGCGCATGCGCTTAAAGACCTCCTTGTGCTTCACGCCGAAACGCTGTTCCTCGTCGATGACGACCAGGCCGAGGTTGTGGAACTTCACGTCGGCCTGGACAAGACGGTGCGTGCCGATCAGAATGTCCACCTGGCCCGCGACCGTCGCCGCGAGGAGCCGTTTTTGCTCCGCTGGAGTTCGGAATCGGCTCAGCATTTCGATTGCGATCGGATATCCCGCCATGCGTTCGCGAAACGTGTTCAGATGCTGCTGGGCGAGAATGGTCGTGGGAACCAGAAGGGCCACCTGGGTCCCATCCTGCACGGCCTTGAATGCGGCTCGCAACGCGACTTCGGTCTTTCCATAGCCGACGTCGCCGCAGATGAGCCGGTCCATCGGCCGGGTCCGCTCCATGTCGGATTTCGCCTCCCGGATCGCCCGAAGCTGGTCGGGGGTCTCGGTAAATGGAAACGACGCCTCGAATTCCTTTTGCCAGGCGGTATCCCGCCCGAAGGCGTGCCCGGGCTGGGCTTCGCGCTGCGCCTGGATTCGGAGAAGATCGGCCGCAAGGTCCAGCGTGGCGTGTTCGGCCGCCTGACGCGCTTTCTCCCAGCGGCCCGAGCCTATTTTGCCAAGCTGCGGGCGCACCCGGCTCAAGCCCACGTAGCGGCTGAGAAGATGGGATTCCGAAAGCGGAACGTGAAGCGTCACCCCGCCGTCGAATTCGAGCGAAATCACCTCCCGCGGTCCCTGCGCCGTATCGAGATTCGTAAGCCCGCGATAAAACGCAATCCCGTGCTGCAGGTGGACGATATGGTCGCCTTCGACAAGTTCGGAGAAATCGAGAAGCTGATCGACTTGGGCCCGCTGCACCGAGGCGCGCGCATCCGGCGCTGTCCTGCGCGACCGCTGCCGGCCGAGGACTTCGGTTTCGGTCACGACGACAAGTCCGCGGGAATTTGGAGAGAGTGAAAATCCGGTCGGGAGCGTTTCGGGATCGTTCGCCTTGCGAGCCCGGTTGTCCGCCCGGAAGCCCTCGTTCAGGGAACCGCGCAGGAACCGCGGCCCGATTTCACGCGACAGTCCCTCCTCTTCGAGTATTTCCTTGATCCGCTGCTCTTCGCCCTCCTTCGCGGCGACCATGACGACGTCGTACCCCTCCTTTTTCCAGCCGGATACCCGGCCGAGAAATTCCCGGCGCGCGCCGTCCTCGGCCTCCAGCCTTTCCTGCGCGACAAGCTCCGTGCCCGGATACCGTCGGGTCTGCGCGAGGCTCTCCGTGTCCCAAGCGCTTTCGGCCGATTCGGAGTCGAAGTATGGACTCGCTTCGTCGAATTCGCACAGGCCAGAAACCGCAGCGCACTTTTCAAAAATGGGCTCCAATTCCTTTCCGGCGTTTGGCCCGAGCGTTCCGAACTCCTCGGCGAGGGACGCGGGCTCGACTAGAACCAGGCGCGCGGTCGGAGCGAGATAGTCGGCGAGCCCGGTTGTCGCCGGATCGATTCGCACCCGCGGCGACGCGGCGAGGGCGATCGACGGGACCGGCTCGCCCGACCGCTGCGTCACCGGATCAAATGCGCGGATCGACTCGATCTCGTCGCCAAAAAAATCCAGCCGGTAAGGCCGCGCGTCCGTCACCGGATAGACGTCGATGATCCCGCCGCGGATCGCGTACTGGCCCGGAGACTCGCAAATGGCCTCCGAATCGTAATCCAGCTCGCGAAGCTGCTCAAGGAGACCCGAGAAAGAACGGGTTTGCCCGCTTTGGAGGACGATCTCCCGCTCCGCGAATTTCTCGAGCGCGGGCACCGGTTGGAGTAGCGCTGCGGGAGTCGTGATCACGACCAGGGGCGGCGAGACTGTGCGCTTGACGCCGACCCCCGATTTGGCGGCGGGCGCGGGTTGAGCCCGGGCTGTCAACCGCCCGCGCAGCCGGGAAAGCACATTCAACCGGTCGCTCGAGGCGGTGAACGCCTCGCGAAGTTCGCCGCTGTCCGTTATCGACTCGGGAAAAACGAGGAAGTCCGCGGATTCGGATGCGCCCCGTGCCCTTTTCTGGCCCGAAGCCGCGTGGAAAAATGCCGCATCCTCCGCAAGGCCCTCAGCCTCCAGGACATCGTCCACAATGACCAACCAGACCGCAGAGGGGCCCGAGCGAATCAGCTCGGCAAGCACCGCACCCCTGGCCGGTGGGCAGACGCCGGTCAGCTTGCAGCGCTCGGATACGGTCGCCGTGGGCATCTGGGGCCGGGATTATCCAATAATTGCGAGAGCCGCCCGCGCCGCAGCTTCCTCGGCGAGCTTCTTCGATGGCCCCCGGCCGCGAGCGACTTCGCGTTCGAGAAGAAAAACTGCGACCTCATAGTCCCGGGCATGATCCGCACCCTCCGTGGCGACGACCTCGTAGCGAAGGGCATTATTTCCGTGGACGGGCTGCATCCGCTCCTGAAGGCGACCTTTGGGATTGTCGGTCTCGCCAAACGACTCGAGCCGGTCGGCGAGGCTTCCATAAATTGCCGTCACAACGCGCCTGGCCGCGGACAGGCCCCCGTCCAGATACAGGGCGCCGACTAGCGCTTCAAATGCGTCCTCCAGGGACGAGGCGCGGGTGCGGCCCCCCGTCGATTCCTCGCTTGAGCCGAGGCGAAGACAGGCATCCAAGCCGGCCTCGCGCGCAAGCTCAACGAGGAAGGTACCTCTCGTGAGGGCCGCCCTGCGCTTGCTCAAGCCGCCCTCCCGCTCGAGGGGGTATAGCTCGAAAAGCGACTCGGTCAGGACGAGCTGAAGCACGGCATCGCCCAGAAACTCGAGGCGCTGGTTGTTTTCGGAAGCCTCGGGATGTTCCGACAGGTAGGAGGGATGGGTGAGCGCCCGCGCGAGCAGCACGGGATCTTTGAACTCATGGCCGATCCGTGCCATGAGCGCCTCCAGCGGGTTTGCACCCATTCCTTGCGTATCCACAGGGTCAAGATGAAGCGCTCGAGTAACGGCGCAACCCGCGGTTGAAGACCGCCACAGCCAGGATGAACCATAGCACCGCCACTGCCATCATCCACAGAGCCCAAATGGGCTGGAAACCGTGGATAAGCGTGCGCGCCGGGGCATTGCTCATAACCACCACCGGCAGGATCCAGACAAACAACACGCTCGCCAGGCCCCTGAACGCCTCGCGCGGCAATCGGGAAAAATCGACCAGCGTGAAGTAGGTTCCCTCGACACCGTTCGCGCTGGTGAGCCAGAACGTGGATGCCATGGTCAGGACGAGAATGCTGTAGTGAATGACGAGCCCCGCCAGGATCATGACGGAATAGAGGGCCACATCGAAGAAGGAGGGGTGGAGCCCGAGCCGGTGCACAGCGTAAAGGACGATGCCGATCGCGATCACGGAATTTACGAGTCCATCCGGGTCGAGTTTGCGGGTGGACACCATGAAAAGCGGGTTCCCGGGCTGGGCCAGGTAGAAGTCAAACGCTCCCGTGCGGACGTTTCGGCTGAGCTCGAAAAGATTGCTCCAAAAAAAGCCCGTGACAAAGCGCTGGACCAGCATGCCCGTGCCGATCAGAAGCACCATCTGGTACTCGTTCCAGCCGGCGACCGAGTCGGTGTGCCCGTAAATGACGGCGATGAGCAGCAGATTGACGGCCATCCAAAACAGCTCGACGAGCGACCAGATAAAGAAATCGCCCCGGAACATCATCGTTCGGACAAGCGAGTAGCGGGCTCCGGCGAGCCAGATGCGATAATAGTTCACGGCTTTATCCCCCCACCGCCGTGTGACGGCGCAGTCCGCGCCTCCACAAAATCTCCGCGACCAGAAGCAGGACGACCACCCAGGCGAATTGAAGGCAGAGGTCCTGAAGGACCTCGGGCAGCGCCAACCGGCCGGTCAGGATCGCCGCTGGGAAGTACATCTGGTAAAAGAATGGAAGGAATTCGGATGCATGGAAGAGAGCCGGCGGCATAAGATCCAGGGGGAACATTTGCCCCCCCAGGACTGCTTCCACGGCCATCGACAGGATGACGAAGCCTTGGATTTCGAGAAGCCAGAAGGTCAGAAGCCCGAAACAATAGGCGATCGAAAACTGGATAAGCGCCGCCATCATCAGCGCGGGAACCGTGCAAACGAGGCGCCAGGCCTCGTGCGGGAAGGTGAGCCATCCGCGGATTGCCGGCAACAGGAGGATGAGAGGCACGAGGATGAGCGCCCCCGAGACCAGGCGGGCCGCTACAAAGATGCTGAATCGATAAAGAAAATAATTGATCGGCTTTAGCAGGAACTGGTTGATCAGGCCGTTGCGGATGTCCTCGCTTATCTGGTAGTCCTCGTTGAAGGCCCCGACAAAGAATTGAAGCAAGATCAGGGTGACGAAGTACGTGAGCGTCTGGTCGAGGCCGAATCCGCCGATCTTAGCGATTCCCGCGTAGGCGGCGGTCCACAGTATGATGGACACCCCGAGGCGCAGAATCGAAAAAACGCCTCTGGCCAGGAAATTCCACCGGTAGATCAGATTGCTCTGAAGTCCCGTAAGGAACGCCTGGCGATACTTTACGAGAACCGCGGTCATTTGAGCTTGAAGCGCGCGATGACTTCATCCGCGAGGCCCCGGTAGGCGGCGGCGCCCGGGCTCGATGAATCGTACGCGAATATGGTCTGGCCGAAGCTCGGCGCCTCGCTCAATCGCACCGTGCGCGGGATCACGGTCTCGAAGATCTTTTCAGGCAGGTGTTTTTTCACCTCGTCGACGACCTGGCGCGACAAGTTCGTCCGCCCGTCGAACATGGTCATGACAACGCCGCCCAGTTCGAGGGAGCTGTTGATGCCGGCCGACTTCAGGCGTTCGACATTGCGAAGGATCTGGCCCAGGCCCTCCAGAGCCATGTACTCGCACTGGAGTGTGATCAAAAGGTAATCGGCCGCCGCAAGGCTGTTCATCGACAGCATTCCCAGGGCGGGCGGGCAGTCGATTATGACGACTGGATAGGTGCCGGAAGTCCGGATGGGCTCGAGGACGCCCTTGAGTTTGAGTAGAAAGTTGTCCGTTTGGGCGATTTCGATCTCCGCCGCGGCCAAATCCTCCTCGCTCGGAATCAATGAAAGATTTGGAACGGAAGTCTGCGTGATCAGGGCCATGGCTCCGCCTTCGCCGCGCAGCGGACCGTAGAGGCTCTTGCCCTCCTGCTTTTCTATCCCGAGGGAACTTGTCGCATTGGCCTGCGGATCAATATCAACCAGAAGCACAGGCAGCCCCTTTTCGGCGAGAGCCGCCGCCAGATTCACGGCGGTCGTGGTCTTCCCGACGCCCCCTTTTTGGTTGGCGATGGTGAAAACAATGGTGGGCATGGCGGCCACCCTGAAAGCTCAATCCCGTTGGGGCAAAACCATATTTGCGTGCAGTTTGATGCATGCCGGCCGGGCAACGACTCTATTATTTAATTGAAACTAAAAGAATTGGGCGCGGAAGCGGAGAAATAGAACTGAAGGGTCAAGAAATGGGACTTGAAAAGTTTCCCCGTTCGCGTCCTTTCGTACGATACGGTTTCATGCGTTTGCTCTTTACTCTCTTAAACCCTTCCAATTTAGGACATTTTTGCGTGTCCATTTGGGGCTTTTTAGCTGTTTCCGGCGGTTCGTGGTTTTCGTGGCTCGGGCTCGACGGAAAGCAATCGACGATGATCGTGGATGGGCCGGTCGCCCGGGACCAGCTGCGCCTGTTCTACATCACCTGCTGGGTGACCTTATTCCTCTTTTTGGTGGTCGGGGGCGTGCTTGCCTACGCAACGATCAAGTTCAAGGCCCGCACGGAAGCCGACGAACACGCCGTGCCTCCGCCGCAAGGCCACGGCAATCCTTTCGTAGAGATAGCCTTGATCGGCGGTTCGGTGCTGGCACTGGTCATAATCGCCGTTCCGACCCTCAAATCGATCCTGTACACGTATGATGTTCCGATCGCGGACAAGGCCAATGCCTACCAGGTGACGGCCACGGGCAACCAGTGGTGGTTCAAATTCGAGTATCCAAGCGAGCAGATCCCCGGAGCCGGGTCGCTCGTAACCGCCAACGAGCTCGTGATTCCTGTCGGCCGGCCCGTCCACGTCGACCTGCGCTCGATAGACGTCATGCACAGCTTTTGGGTGCCAAAGCTGGCAGGCAAGGTGGACATGATTCCGAACCGCCCCAACTTCCTCTGGATGCAGGCCGACGAACCGGGATATTTTTGGGGACAGTGCGCGGAATTCTGCGGCGAGTCGCACGCGCTCATGCGTTTTCGGGTGATCGCTCTCGGACCGAAGGAATTCAACGACTGGCTGGCCCAGCAAAAGCAGCCGGCGAGGGATGTCCCCGCGCCGGCGGCGGCCCGGTTCGGAGGGGCGACGGTGCAGCCCGCCGCGCTTCGCACATTCAAGGAAAACGAACCCGGGTTGTCCGAAGCATTCGAAGTCGCGCCGCTCGATGCGTGGCGCGCGAAACAGTTTCCTGAAAAGAACGAAGTTCCCGAGTTGATCCAGAAAGGGCGGCAATTGTTCGCGGCAAAGACCTGCATCACCTGCCACACGATCCGGGGCGTCCCGGGGGCCCTTGGCATCACCGGACCGGACCTGACCCACGTCGGGGCCCGGTCCACGATTGTCGGCGGGCTACTGGTCAACACTCCCGAACAGATCCAGCGGTGGATTCACGCTCCGGAACTGGTGAAACCGGGCAACAAGATGTGGGTGACAGGCTATCTCGTGAACCACATTCAGCTAACGCCGGATGACGAGGTGGCTTTGGTTGCTTTTCTCGAGAGCCTCAAATAAGCCGTTCAAAGACATAATCTTCATTCGAGCATGGCAGACGCAATCGTCAGATCCAATTTTCTGGGCAAGGGTGATCGGGCCTCCCCGAAGCCATTCGTTCTGTGGCGGCCCACGGCCAAGACTGGCATTGTCAGCTGGCTGACGACCGTTGATCACAAGCGCATCGGCTTCCTGTACGGAATTTCCGCCCTTTTCTTCTTCCTCGTCGGCGGAGTGGAGGCCCTCTTGATCCGCACCCAGCTCGCCGTGCCGAACAACAATTTCCTCTCGGCGCAGCAATACAACGAGATGTTCACGATGCACGCGACGACGATGATCTTTCTTGCGATCATGCCGCTCAGCGCCGCGTTCTTCAATTTCATCATGCCGCTGCAGATCGGGGCCCGGGACGTGGCGTTTCCGCGCCTGAATGCGTTTTCATTCTGGGTGTTCCTTGCGGGTGCAATCGTCATGAACATCGGCTGGTTTCTGCACGACGGCGTCCCGAATGACGGATGGTTCGGTTATTCGCCCCTGACGACCCGGACTTTTAGCCCGACCCACGCGATCGACATGTGGGACATGGGCCTGCTGCTGCTCGGCATGGCCTCAATCGCGGCTTCGCTGAACTTCATAACGACGATCATCAACATGCGGGCGCCGGGCATGACCATGATGCGCTTGCCGGTCTTCACGTGGATGACGCTTGTGACGGCATTCCTGATAGTCCTTGCGTTTCCCGCCATCACGATCGCGCTCATCGAACTCCTGATGGACCGGACCTTTGGAACGAATTTCTTCGAGGTCTCCAACGGCGGGATGCCCATCCTGTGGACGCATCTGTTTTGGGTTTTCGGTCATCCGGAGGTGTATATCCTGATCCTGCCGGCGATGGGCATCATCTCCGAGATCATCCCGACCTTTTCAAGGAAGCCCCTGTTTGGCTATCCGGTCGTTGTATTTTCGGGTGCTTGCATCGGCTTTCTGGGCTTCGGCGTCTGGAGCCACCACATGTTCACGACGGGCATGGGAACGATGGCGACTGCGGCCTTCTCCGTGACGACGATGACGATCGCGGTGCCGACGGGCGTGAAGATCTTCAATTGGATCGGGACGCTGTGGAATGGTCACCTGTCCATGCGAACGCCGATGATGTTCGCCCTGGGGTTCATCTGGCTTTTCATGATCGGCGGCTTTTCGGGGATCATGCACGCCGCAGCGCCGGCGGATTCCGAGCAGCACAACAGCTATTTCGTTGTGGCGCATTTCCACTATGTCCTGATCGGCGGCTCCCTTTTTGCACTTTTGGGTGGAATCCACTATTGGTTCCCGCTCCTTTTTGGCCGGAAAGTGAGCGAATTCTGGGGGAAGCTGTCGTTTTGGATTATCTTCATCGGTTTCAACACGACCTTCTTCCCGATGCATTTTCTGGGATTGAATGGAATGCCTCGCCGCACATTCACGTACGACCCCAACATGGGCTGGAACACAGGGAACATGATCGCGACGGTCGGCGCCTTTATCCTGGGTATCGGGGTGGCCGTCTATTTCAGCGTGATGATCTACACCTATTTCAAGGGTGAGAGGACCACCGGGGATCCCTGGGATGCGCGCACGCTGGAATGGAGCCTTCCCAATCCTGTCCCGGAATACAATTACCGTGTGATTCCGACCATCCACGCGCGCGACGCATTTTGGTACCAGAAGCACCACAAGGCGGAGATCGTCAAGGAGGAGGCCGAGCATGCGAAAGCCGAGGAGGAGCACGGCGGCATTCACATGCCCTTCCAGTCGGTCTATCCAATCATCGCGGGATTCGGCCTGTTGATCGGGGGGCTCGGCGAATCCATCGTCGATTCCAATCCTGATCCCAACGTAATCATCGGCAAGAAACTCGCAGTTTGCCTGGTCGGCCTCGCCATCACGGTCGTTTCCATATACCTTTGGGCGTTGGAGGGCAACGATGGTTACCACCTTCATCCCGGTGACGACAGTGCCCACGGGGGATATGGCGGCGGACCTCACTGAGATCGCAGCTCCACCTATGCGACCCGATTTTTTCCCAGCATGAGCACAGCCGGCGCAGGCACCATCGACCACCACCTGGACCCGACGACTTCGACGGGCATTCCGAACAAGAAGCTCCTCATGTGGACGTTTCTGGCCTCGGACTGCATGTTTTTCGGCTGCCTCATCTCCACGCATCTCATTTACAGGCTTCACCCGCCGCCCGGCGTCCCCAGCGGGCGGGACGTTTTCAATATCGAACTGACTTCATTCTCGACGTTCATCCTGCTCATGTCGTCCCTGATGATGGCGCTGGCCGTGAACGCGATTCAGAAGGGCAATTTGAAGAGCCTTCGCTTCTCGCTACTCACGACGATCTTCTTCGGAAGCATTTTCCTCGGCTGCCAGGTCTATGAATTCACCCATTTCGTGAGCGAAAAGCACATGACGATCACGAACAGCATATTTGGGTCGACCTTCTTCACGCTGACGGGCACCCACGGAATGCACGTGTTTGTCGGTGTCATCTGGCTGACCTCGATGTTGATTTACTCCTTCACCGGACGCCTGACAGAAAAGGACGCGATCGATGTCGAGATGATGGGCCTGTACTGGCATTTCGTCGACATCGTCTGGATCGTGATTTTCACGGCCGTCTATCTGCTCGAATACATTTGATTTTGCCATGAACCCGACCGCCGAGTCCCAACACGAGCACGCCCTCGAGAAAAGTAAATTCGATCTCTACGTCCGGGTTGCAATGCTCCTGGCCGTCATTACGGGCATGGAAATAATCACGGTCTATCTGCCGTTTCCCTACGCGCTCTTGTTCGGAACGCTCGTCATCGCCTCGGCGGTGAAGTTTCTTTTCGTCATCTTCATTTTCATGCACCTGCGCTGGGACCGGCCGTTTTGCACGATTATGTTTTTTATCGGGCTGATACTCGCGGGGGGGACGATGTGGGCGCTTCTGAAGCTGTTCTCCGCCTCGAACAGCCTCCCGCTTTCGAGCTCATGACGCGGCGTTAGCCTGCATTCGTCACAAAACCAATGCAGGTTGACCAATATCCTCCAGCAGAAAGGGCCGAAGGCGACCGAGCTGTGCTAAAAGCACAGCGCAGGGAGCATGAGGTCCTTTTTGCCGAGGAGATTGGGCAAGATGCGTTGGAATTTGTGATGAATGCAGGCTAGGGCGGCCGGCCGTTCGATCATGATCGACTGGAGCCAGTGGGGCGGCGATCAAGCCCTTTTGGACGGGCTCGTCATCCTCGGCTGGGCGTACGCGTTATTGATGGGGCCGCTGCGTCCGCGCTTCGCGCCCGGTGAAGCGTGGCCCCGTGCAGCCGCGATCCGGTTTTATTCCGGCCTGGGGCTTGTCTATCTCACCGTGGGCACGCCCGCAGCGCGGATCGGCGGGCTCTACCTTTTCAGCGTTCACGTGTGCCTTCAGCTTTTGATTCTGTTTCCGGCGGCGGCGCTCATTCTGCGCGGGCTTCCGGGCTGGAGTGTGGATGCGGCTCTTCGGCCGCGGGCCGTCCGGCTGGTCGCGAATGGCCTCCTGCGACCTTGGGTCTGCGGCGCCGTGTTCACGCTCCTTGTCAGCGTGTGGTACGTTCCGAGACTTCTCGAATGGGCGATGGGCAGCCCCGGCGGGCGCGCATTCGAACTCGCGATGGTTCTCCTGTCGGGACTCCTGTTCTGGTGGCCCCTTGCGAGCCCATCGCGGATTTGCCCGCCCATGGGGTTTGCTTCGCGGATGGTCTATCTTTTTGCGATCGAGGTCGCCCTGACTGCCGTATTCGCCTATATCCTCATGGCTGAGCACCCGATTTATCCCACGTACAGCCTCGCTCCGCGTCTCGTGCCGGGGCTGGATGCCGAGAATGACCAGGTGCTGGGAGGGGTTCTGCTGGCGGGCGTGAGTTCGCTCGTCCTAGTCGGGTCGCTTGGGGCCAATTTCTTCAGGTGGGCAAAGGCCTCCGAATGAGACGGTGCATGGGTTCGACATCTGATGGGATCACGGTAAACTTCGAGCCGGATGAAAATCGACATCAAGCGGTTCAGGGTGGGCGAAGGCGGAGAGGTCGAACTCAAGAAATGGCCCACGGAGGTGAAGCCGGTCTGCAAGTCAAAGAAAGACTACGAGGATCTCCTGGCCAAACACATTGAAAAATTGAGCGAGCGGCAGGACCTGCTCTACGCCCAGGGGAACTACGCGCTGCTTTTGATTTTTCAGGCCATGGACGCCGCGGGGAAGGACGGCGCGATAAAGCACGTCATGTCCGGCGTAAACCCGCAGGGCTGCCAGGTGTACAGCTTCAAGCGTCCCAGCCCGGAAGAAACCGCCCACGATTTTCTTTGGCGCACAAACCGCTGCCTGCCCGCGCGCGGCGACTTCGGCATTTTCAACCGCTCTTACTACGAGGAAGTGCTCATAGTCCGCGTGCATCCGGAGATTCTCGCAGGCCAAAATCTGCCGGAGGAAACCACGAAGGATAAGGACTTCTGGAAGGATCGCTACTGTTCCATAATCGATCTCGAAAAGCACCTTTACCGCAACGGCACGCGAATCGTGAAATTCTTTTTGCACATATCGAAGGAAGAGCAGCGCAAGCGCTTTCTCGCTCGCATCGACGACCCGGACAGAAATTGGAAATTCAGCAGGCCGGACGTCGAAGAACGGGGATTCTGGAAGCAATACATGGCCGCCTACGGGGAGTGCCTAAGCGCAACAAGCACAAAGCACGCGCCTTGGTATGTCATCCCCGCCGATGACAAAGAAAACGCGCGGCTCATCGTTTCGCAGGTGATTTTAGATACGCTCGACGGGCTGAATCTGCGCTATCCGAAGACGGATGCCGCTCGCCGCAAGGAGTTGCGGTCCATCCGGAAGTCTCTCGAAAAGTAGAAGGCTCAGTCGGGTAGCGGCACGTTTTGACTGGGAGGGCCCCGAGCGAGGCGGAGCTCGCCAAGACCCAGAATACCCGCGCCAAGCCGGGCCAGGCGGGATCCCAGCCCGTCCTGGCCCCGGAAGGCGGGCAAGCGGCTCGCAACGCCTCTTTCGGGGCTCTCCCAGTCAAAACCTAAGGTATGACACTTACAGCCAATGGAACGGCAGTCTCTTGGCCGGCGATGTCGACAATTACCCATGCGACGTAGCGGCCTGGGTCGGGGAAAGTTACCGAAAAATCGAATGACGGCCGATATTCGCCCGGGGTCTGGACTGATCCACCGGCCGGCGCGCTGACGCGGAGGAATCCCGTTCGGGCTTCGTCAAAGAGGACCAGGTGAGCGTAGATTCCTTGAAACGGCACGAGAGAAACCGCGTTTCCATCCGGGCGCGAGATGGCCAATCTGAGAATCGAGGGCCGATGCGCAAAAACTTGCCCCGCGACCGGCATCAGTTCGAAGCCGACTCCGCCGGAATCGACATGCGATGAGAAATCGCGCGTTCTGCCAAGGGGGACGCCTGATACCGGCAAATCAGCCGACGCGTAGAGCTCGCGGCCTGTCGTCACGGGAGTCATATCGGCGAAAACGCGGTAGGTTCCCGATGTCCTCGGAAAGAAATCGAACGCCCAATTGCCCCGCCGTCCGTCCGGCGCCGGCTGCACCGATTGGAAGTCGGCCAGGTCTTCGCTCAGGATGAACAGCCGGACGGCCCCTCCCGGCGAGGAAATCAGATCATCCGGACCGACCGCTTTGCCGGATGCGGTTTCGATCGTCAAACGCACGCGGGAAGGCCCTGGGGAGCCGGCATTGAGTGGCCCTGAAGGCGCGACTCCCAATGTGACGGATGAGCTCTTGGCCGCGACCGCGATGATCTTTGGATTCGCCGGGTCGCAAAACTCGACTGCATCCGGGCCTCCCGGGATGAAATCCATGTGGCTTAGGGGTGCCGGGCCTTGAAGCAGATGAATAGCTGCGATAAGAATAGCCGCCGCGAGACTGATCCAGACAGCTTGGCGCCAACGGATTCGCGGCGGTGCGGCGCCGGGTGAGGCGCTCTCTGCGGAGGAGACCATCGGGATTCTCATGAAATCGGGAAAAGAATCCCGAAGCGAGAAAACGCGCGCTAGTGCGCGGCGGCCGCAACCGCCGGGCCCTTGTGCATCCTTGCGACAAAATCGGCCGGATCCCACGTGCTTCCCTCGTCGCGCCAGATGATCTTGCCGTCTGCGTCAATCAGCAGCGTGGCCAGCGTATGCTTGACGAAATCGCCTTGAAATTCCGCGATCACGCCAAATTGGTTCAAAAGATCGAGGATTGCCCCTCTGGGGCCTGTTAAGAATGAGAAGTTTGACGTATCTATGCCCCGGACGTCGGCGTACTCCTTTAAAACGCCGGGGGTATCATATTCCGGTTGGAGCGTAATGGAGACGAATTCGACGTTCGTGACCCCCGCATCCTTCGCGAGGCGCTGGGTCGCCATCATTTTTGCCGTTGAAAGCGGGCACATATTGGGGTCCGGGCAGCGCGTATAGATGAAATCGAGCATTATCTGTTTGCCGCGGAATCGGGAGATTTGGACCACTCGGCCCGTCTGGTCGTAAAGCGTGAAATCGGGCATTTTTTCGCCCACCTCGCGGTAAGGGTGCGGCCCGCGATCATGGGTATCCTCCCGCAGCGCGGTCGCGCCGGCCTCCACCGCATCGACGGAAGCCCGGTCATCGGGCCAGATTGTTTCCAGGCGCGGAGTTTGCCCATTCTCCAGCACAAGTTCCGCCCGGATGTGCTCCCCTGGCCGCGCCAGCGACGCGTCGCCAGCGGAAACCGAAAATTCCATCGCCATCGCCGGCATCAGTCCTTCGACTGCATTGTGCCTGACGGTCAGCATGTTGCGTTTCGCGTCGACGGACATGATTTCGCCGGTCAGGGGATATCGCCTCTCGCCCGTCGCGGATCCCGGCTCCTTCGAACAGCCCGCGATTGATAGGACGGCCCAGAAAAGCAAAAAAGCGCTGGAAGCCTTGTGCGCGAGGCCACGGTCAAATTGCATGTCAACACCCATTCCCGTCGGGGAGATTTGTCAAAGGGTTTGCGACGGACAGTACGATGGGTTCTACTGCCCGGTTAAATCTTTCATGGAGTCCCAGTCTCAATCCCGACCTTCTAGCTCTGCCAAATGGCTTTTTGGGCGCCTTGGCGCCCCCAAACCCACCTGGGATCATTCCGGGCGAACGGCGGGTCACAAACCCGCGCTTGCGGTTTTCGCGGCCGTTGGAGCCGCCTGGGTCTTTGTTTTGGTCGCCCTCGGCGCATTTACAACGAGCATCAATGCCGGCATGGCATTTCCGGATTGGCCCCTTTCGAATGGCTCCCTCAATCCATCCGGCTGGCTGAGCAATATTTCGATGTTCGCCGAGCATTCCCACAGGCTGAGCGCATCGACGATGGGCCTTATAACAATCATTTTGGGGATTTGGCTTTGGCTTCGGGAAGAACGCGCCTGGCTGCGGGAGCTGGGTTTTTGGGCCATCGGAATGGTCATTCTCCAGGGTATCGTGGGAGGGCTCCGAGTGCTTCTTGATCCGGTTATTGTCCCCGGCTTCGAGATGACGCTGGGCCAGATGCTTCGCATCCCGCACGGAGTAATCGCGCAAGTCTACGTGTGCATGCTGATCGCGATTGCGCTGGCTTGCTCGAAAGCGTGGATCGAAAAGCCTATCGCGGTTTCCACGGGCTTTCGCCGGCTGGGGCGGCTTTGCGTAGTCCTGCTTTTCATCCAGCTCACGATCGCCGCAGTCATGCGGCACAATAATGCCGGGCTGGCGATCCCGAGCTTTCCCTGGTCGGCTCCGGATGGCGGACTATTCCCCGCCGTCTGGAGCTTCAAGGTTGCGATAAACTTCGCCCATCGCGTAATGGCCTGCATTCTCGGAGTCGCTCTTCTGTGGTTTGCAGCGAAGGCATGGCTGGAGCCTGGGACGCCCCCGGGAATGCGGGGCGGGGCTACCCTTCTCATGAGTTTCTTCATCCTTCAGATCGCCCTGGGAGCGGCGATTATCCGCACCTACCGGGATCCGGCGATCACAACGGCCCACGTGCTCATCGGTGCCGCGATCCTCGCGACCGCGTTTTCGCTGACTTGGTTTGCCCACCGAAATGCGATCGAAGCAAGGGAGGCGCGGTGAGAACCGAAGCCCTGCCCGTGAGCAAAGCCGCCCGGTTTTCCGACTATCTCGAGCTGACGAAGCCGCGGCTGAGCCTTCTGTCCGTCCTGACCGCGCTGGCAGGCTACCTCGCGGGACGTCCGCCGCGGGACATGGGCCGGCTTGCATGTGTCGTCATCGGCACATCTCTTGCCGCAGGCGGGGTGGCGGCGCTTAACCAGTGGCTCGAATTCGACACGGACGCGCAGATGCACCGGACCGCCAACCGGCCGATCCCTTCCGGGAGGATCCCGACCGGTTCGGCCTTTGTCCTCGGTTCGCTCATGTGCACCGCGGCTCTCATGATCCTCTTTGCCGTGGCCGGCTCCCTGGCCGCATTATTCACCTTGCTGACGATAGTGACGTATCTGGGCTGGTACACTCCGGCCAAACGCCGGTCGCGCTGGAGCACGGAAATCGGCGCGATTGCCGGCGCCCTCCCGCCGCTCATCGGGTGGAGCGCCGGGCAGGGAAGCATCTCGGCCTTGGGATGGATTCTGTTTGGATTGCTCTACTTCTGGCAGATGCCCCATTTCATGGCGCTGGCCTGGATCTACCGCAGGGATTATTCGGCCGTGCACTTTCCGATGCCCACGGTGACCGACGAATCGGGACGCATTGCCGCGCGCTGGTCGTTCTTCAACACGCTCCTGCTCGTGACAATCAGCCTGGTGCCCGTGTACATGCATCTGGACTCGATGGCTTATGCAGCGGTTGCCGGACTCGCGGGCGCCTGGTTTCTCTGGCGCGCCCTTGATTTTCTCCGCCCCTCGGGCCGCGACGCGGCGGCCCGGAAACTATTTATCGCCTCGATCGCGTACCTGCCGATCACGCTGGGTGCGCTCGTGGTCGACCGAATAGTGTTTTACTGACTTTCGGTGACGGGCGTCGGCGTGTATTTTTGCCTCTATCAGTGGTGACCCGCGCAGCTTAAAACTTGAGGTGCTTTACCGTCAGCCCCTTGTTGATCAGCTGCTTAAGGGCGTCGATTCCGATCCGCAGATGATCCGCGGAGTATTTTTCGTCCACTTTCCTGTCGCTTTCCGCGGTCTTGATTCCCTCCGGGAGCATCGGCTGGTCCGAAACCAGTAGGAGGGCTCCAGTTGGAATCTCGTTGAAGAATCCGGTCATGAAGATGGTCGCCGTCTCCATGTCCACGGCGAGGGCGCGTATTTTTTTCAGGTACTTCTTGAAGTCCTCGTCGTGCTCCCATACCCGGCGGTTTGTCGTATAGATCGTGCCGGTCCAGTAGTCCCGGGCGTGGTCGCGAATCGTGGTCGAAATCGCTTTCTGAAGAGCGAATGCCGGAAGGGCGGGCACCTCCGGGGGAAAGTAGTCGTTGCTCGTTCCCTCGCCGCGGATTGCGGCTATTGGGAGAATCAGGTCGCCGATCTGGCCCCGGTGCTTGACCGCTCCGCATTTGCCGAGGAAGAGGACCGCCTTGGGCGGCAGTGCGCTGAGCAGATCGATGACGGTGGCCGCCGTCGCGCTGCCCATCCCGAAATTGATGATCGTGATGTCCTCCGCGGTGGCGCTGGGCATCGGTCGGTCCCTGCCATTGACCTGCACCTTGTTCCACTGGGCGAAAAGATCGACGTAGTTCTGGAAGTTCACCAAGAGGACATACTGTCCGAACTTGTCGAGGGGGACTCCGGTGTATCTCGGCAGCCAGTTTGATACGATCTCGCCGCGGGTATTCATCCCGCACAAAATAACCCCAAACGAGCCAGAGCACACGCCCAAACAGCAGGGGGCCGCTCAGACCGCCAGGCGGTTGTAGGAATTGAGATGTTCCTCGCCCGTGTACTTGAGCGACTGTTCGTCGGCATGATAGCTCGAACGTACCAGGGCTCCGCTTTCGACGACGCCAAAGCCGATCGACAGCCCGAATTCCCTCCAATGCTGAAACTCCGAGGGCTCCACCCAGCGGTCCACGGGAAGGTGCGAAAGGGTGGGCCGAAGGTACTGGCCGATCGTTAGAATATCGACCTGATCGCCCGCGAGGTCGCGCAGCGTCCGCTCGACCTCCGCCCGGAGTTCGCCCAGTCCGAGCATGAGCCCAGTTTTCGTCGTGAAGCCGCGCTTTTTCGCGTGCTGGAGGACGCTTCGGGATCGGTCGTAACGGGCCTGCACGCGCACAGGTTTTTGAAGGCGCTCGACGGTCTCGACATTGTGGTTGAAAATGTCGGGGCGCGCCTCGAGGACCGTGTCAACATCCTGCAGATTTCCTTTGAAATCGGGCACGAGAACCTCGATCGCCGTGTGCGGGTTGCGATGCCGGATCGCGCGGACGGTCGCCGCCCAGACCGAAGCGCCGCCGTCGGCGAGCTCGTCGCGCGCGACACTTGTGATGACGCAATGGCGCAGGTTCATCGCGGCGACGGCATCCGCCACCCGAGCGGGCTCTCCGAGATCGAGCTCCGTGGGCCGTCCCGTTTGGATAGCGCAAAAATTGCAGGATCGCGTGCAGATATTCCCCAGGATCATGACTGTCGCGGTCCCCCGCGACCAGCATTCCCCAAGATTCGGGCAATGCGCGCTTTCACAAACCGTGTGGAGGCTATTTTCGTCCACGAGCCGCTTGACCGCCGTATAGCCGGGACCGGTCGGGAGTTTGGCTTTGAGCCAGGAGGGTTTGCGGGTCGTATCCATCCGATGCGCTGCGTGATTTGGCACAGTTTGCCGACGAAATCAAAGGCGCATTTTTCGGGGTGCCGCAGCGTTTAAAGCTTCCCAACCCTCCCAAAATTCGGCGGCCAGGACGCCTTTCACCTCTTCGGCGCCGGGTGCCCGGCCCAGTTCCGCCTCGATTGAGGTCACCGTGCCTTCTGCGGACGGAATTCCGCATGGAACGATGCCTGCGAAATGACTCAGGTCGGGATTCACGTTGAGCGCAAATCCATGATAGGTCACCCAGCGGCGGACGGCCACGCCGATGGCCGCGATCTTGCGTTTGCCGAGCCAGATCCCTGTCAGCCCCGGACGCCGGCTGGCCGCAAGTCCGAGGCAGCCGAGCGAACGGATGAGCACCTCCTCGAGAAAACGCAGGTACGCGTGCAGATCGGGACGGCGGTCGAGGCTCACGATCGGATAGCCGACCACCTGGCCCGGTCCGTGGTACGTCACGTCGCCGCCCCGGTTGGTCTTGACCACCTCGACGCCGGATCCAGCGAGCGTGACGGCATCCCAAACGATATGGTTCTCGGCGCCCGGCCTGGCGCCGATGGTGAAGACCGGTTCATGCTCCGTGAAGACCAGGGTGTCTCCGATTTCGCCGGCGATGCGCCGGGCGACCAGGTCCTGCTGCCTGCGAAACGCCGCCGCATGACGCATTCGGCCCCAGTCAAGGGTCGCGTGTTCGATTGCGCCGGAAGCGGATGGCATGAATCCAAAGGAAGCCGTTCGGGTGTCGAATGCAATTCCATGCTACAAGCATACACCTCAGGCCTACAGTATTGAATTCGAAATTCAATACTGTAGGCCTGAGGTGCTTGTTATAGCACACCCATGAAACTCGGCCTCGGCCTTTACCGCCACATGCTGACGAGCGAGAACTTCCGGTTCGCGCGCCAATGCGGCGCGACGCATATCGTCGCGCACCTCGTGGACTATTTCCGGGGGTCCGCCGATAACCCGAGAGATAGCCAGCCGACGGGCGCGGACCGCGGATGGGGGCTCGCCGGCGATTCGGACAAGGTGTGGACTTTGGATGAGCTGGTCGCCCTCCGGCGCGGCATCGAGGAGGCCGGACTCAAACTGGAGGCGATCGAGAATTTCGATCCGGCGCATTGGCATGACGTGCTGCTGAACGGCCCGCGGTACGAGAATCACATCGAGAACGTGAAAACGATCATCCGGCGGCTCGGACAGGCGGCCATTCCGATCATGGGCTACAATTTCAGCCTGGCCGGCGTGGCCGGCCGGGCGTCCGGACCCTATGCACGCGGGGGTGCAATGTCGGTCGGGATGGAAGGTCCGATGGATTCTCCGATGCCCAAGGGCATGGTCTGGAACATGATCTATGACGAGCATGCTTCGCCGGGCGCGGAGCCGCCGGTCTCGCCCGACGAACTATGGCGGCGGGCGGGTGAATTCCTTGCGAAGGTGGCGCCGGTCGCCGAAGAAGCGGGAGTGAGGCTGGCCGCCCATCCGGACGATCCGCCGACCCCGACGATGAGGGGCCAGCCGCGGCTTGTCTACCAGCCGCGGCACTATCAGAAGCTGATCGGCCTCAGCCGCAGCCCCGCGAACTGCCTTGAGTTTTGCATCGGCTCGCTGGCGGAGATGACCGAGGGCGACGTCTACGAAGCGGTGGATCAATACAGCCGCCAGGGCCGGATCGCCTATGTGCATTTTCGCAATGTCCGCGGCAAGGTGCCGAACTACAAGGAGACGTTCGTCGACGAAGGCGATGTGGACATGGCCCGGGTCGTCGCGATCCTAAAACGAAACGGATTTGACGGGGTGCTGATCCCCGACCACACGCCGCAAATGGAATGCGCCGCGCCATGGCACGCGGGCATGGCTTTTGCGATGGGGTACATGCGTGCGATTCTAAATAGGATCGATGGGGCTCCGCCTTGACGTTCCCGAGCGCGGCTTCAACCCCCATCGACTTTTCCCCCGAGTTTCGGTTTGCGCGGGGGTGGGGATGCCGTTAAGGCTCGCCGGTTCCATGAGCGAGATACCGAGCGAAATCACCCACGACCAGCACGCCGTGAGGCGCCAGAAACTGGCCGAACTTCGGGCGGGCGGGCTCGATCCGTTTCTGGCAAGATTCACGCAAGCCCATTTCAGCGGCGAAGCGATCCGGGCCTATGTGGACGGGCAGGACAACACGGTCCAGGTCGCCGTTGCCGGGCGGCTAATTGTGATCCGCGATATGGGCAAGAGCCAGTTTGCCAAGATTCTCGATCAGCAGGGTCAGATTCAATTTTACGTGAAGAAGGACGTCCTTGGGGACGAAGGCTATGCGGCGTTCAAGAAGCTCGACTTGGGGGATATCGTCGGGGTGCGCGGCACCCTTTTCCGGACCAAGGCCGGCGAGATCACAGTCCGGGCAGATTCGGTCACGCTCGTTTCAAAGGCGCTGAGGCCGCTTCCGGAGAAGTGGCATGGCCTGACGGACCCCGAGCAGGTTTACCGCCAGCGTTATCTCGACTTGATCGTCAATCCGGAGTCGCGGACCAGGCTGCTCCTGCGCTCACGGATCGTATCTGAAATCCGCCGGTTCCTGGACGAGCGCCAGTTCATTGAGGTGGAAACCCCCGTCCTGCAATCGATTGCCGGCGGTGCGGCCGCCCGGCCGTTCGTCACGCACCACAACGCACTCGGCGTCGATTTTTTCCTTCGAATATCGCTCGAACTATACCTCAAGCGCCTGCTCGTCGGAGGAATCGACCGGGTCTATGAAATCGGCCGCAATTTCAGAAACGAGGGCATATCCCGCAGCCATAATCCCGAGTTCACGATGCTCGAGGTATACCAGGCTTACAGCGACTGCCGGGGAATGATGGCGCTCATCAAAGATCTCCTGACGGCGATTTGCGGGAAGGTCCTCGGAACTTCGAAAATCAAGCACGCCGCAAGCGGACAGGAGATCGACTTTTCCGCCGAATGGCGCGAGGCGACGTACAAGGACCTTATCCGCGCCGAGACGGGCGATCCGGAGTGGTTCGGTCGCACCCGGGAGGAGCATGCCGCGGGCGCCGAGAAGCTCGGGCTAAAGATCGAGCCCCAATGGGAGGACTTTGAGATCACCAACGAGATATTCTCGAAGCGGATCGAACCAAATCTGATCCAGCCGACCTTTGTTCTGAACCTGCCCAAGGAGCTTTGTCCGCTCGCAAAGATCAATCCCGCCGACCCGGCGACTCTCGACGTCTTTGAACTCTGTATCGGCGGCATGGAGATCGCCCCGGCGTATTCGGAACAGAACGACCCCGACGCGCAGCGCGCGATGTTCGAGCAGCAGGCGGGCGGGGAAAAGCAGAGCATCGACCAGGATTTTTTGCTCGCCCTCGAGCACGGGATGCCCCCCGCCGGCGGGATGGGTGTCGGAATCGACCGCCTCTGCATCTTGCTCACGGGAGCCGAGAGCATCCGCGACGTGATCTTGTTTCCGCAGTTGCGGCCGGCGAGGCGCGGAGAGTAGACTCCGCACCGTGTTTTTCGGATTCGCAACCCCGTTCTCCGACCCCCGAAAGCCAACCCAATGACGTCAACCCCGTCTGCCCGGCCCGAGCTCAGCAGTTATCGCTGGATCATCTGCGGTCTGCTGCTCTTCTCGACAACCTTCAATTACCTCGACCGACAAGTCATCAGCTACCTGAAGGTGTTCTATTGCATGCCGGTGGCCCAGGGCGGTTTTGGGTGGTCCAACACCGATTTTGCCAATTTGACCGCGTTTTTCACGGCATTCTATGCCGGGATGACCATCGTAGGCGGCTGGGTAATCGACAGGATCGGCACCAAACTCGGATTGGCCTTTTCCCTTATCGTCTGGTCCATATTCGGAATTCTGAATGCTTTTGCGGGCAGTCTGGTCTCCATGCACATCTTGATCCGAAGCGCCTTTGGCATCGGAGAAGGCGGAAATTTCCCCGCTTCCATAAAGACCGTGGCCGAATGGTTTCCCAAGCGCGAAAGGGCCCTGGCCACTGGAATCTTCAACAGCGGCTCAAACATTGGGGCCATGATTGCCGCCCTCTTCGTTCCCTGGTGCCTGGTCCACTTCGGTTATCAAAAGGGGTGGAAGATGGCGTTTATTCTCACTGGCGCCGTCGGTTTCATCTGGCTGATGTTCTGGTTCTGGCTCTACGACACCCCCGCCAACCAGAAGCGTCTTTCGCGCTCTGAGTACGACTACATCCACAGCGATGGGGAGGAGGGCGGCGTCCGGGATGCATCCGGCGACCGGGCTAAAATCCCGTGGAGCAAGATCCTCTCGTATCGCCAGACTTGGGCGTTTGCCTTCGGAAAGTTCATGACCGACGGAGTCTGGTGGTTCTACCTGTTCTGGTTGCCCGATTATCTGCTGAAGCAGTTCGGAATGACGCCTGGACAGGTCCGGCTGCCGACCTTTGTCGTCTATGGCGTCGCCATAATCGGCAGCGTTTACGGGGGCGGTATCCCGATGACATTCATCAAGCACGGGATGCCGGTTTACCGGGCGCGCATGCGGGCGATGCTCATCATCGCCGTGTGTCCGCTGATCGTATTGACCACCCAATACTTTGGCGATGTGAGCATCTTCGGAAAAATGGCCGCGGCACTTGCGGTTGCGACGATCTGCGTGGCCGCCGCCGCTCACCAGGCGTGGTCCGCCAATCTCTTCACGACCGTCTCCGACATGTTTCCGAAAAAAGCGGTGGGCACCGTCACCGGCGTGGGCGCCATGGCGGGCGGAATCGGCGGCGTTGTTGTGCAGAAGCTGGCCGGCGGCCTCACCGACGCATTCGTTAAGACGCCCCAGACCGCCTACCTGATCATGTTTGTTGTTTGCGCGTCGAGCTATTTGATCGCGTGGAGCGTGATTAAGATTCTCGTCCCCCGGCACAAAGCCATTACGGACCTGTAAGCCAGTGCCCTGGTATCTCTACCTCGCCTTAAAGCAGCTTTTTTCAAGCGGCCAGCGGCTATTCTTCACGCTCGTCTCGGCCGTGAGCGTTGCGCTGGGGGTCGCGCTCCTGATCATAGTTTTGAGTGTGATGGGGGGCTTTGGCTACGAGATCCGCCAGAAGCTCGTGGACACGCAGGGCGATGTCACGGTGCGCGCGAGCAGCGTGATCCCCTCCGCAGCCGCGATGGAATCGGTGATCCGAAAGGTTCCCGGCGTCGTGGCGACGACCGCGTCTGCGCAGGGATTCGTGATGGTCGAATACGATAAAAAGCCCGCGTTTCCCACGGTTCAGGGGATCGACATTGATACCGTGGAGAGCGTTACCCCGCTAGGCCGCTACGTTACCGGGGGGTCCCTCAACGATCTGGATGACGACTCGATCATTTTAAGTTCGATTCTCGCCCGCTCGATCGGTGCGGAGCCCGGAAGCAAGGTGGAGGTGTACACGCCGCTGGCCCTGGAAAAGGCGAATAATGACAACGAGATCCTTCTGCCCACGACCCTGACGGTTGCGGGCATCTTTGAAATCGGACATCAGCAGATCGACAGTTCGACTGTCATAGTGACGCTTCGAAGGATGCAGGACTTGTACGGCCTCGGCCATTCAGTGCACAGCATCGAAGTCAAAATTGCGCCGGGGCTTGATGCCGATTACGAGGCGGAGCGGATCAACCTGGCCTTGGGACGCGCCGAAGGGACGGCGCTGCCGCAATTGCAGGGCCTGGAGGCGAGGTCCTGGGCGGAGACCGACCAGGATTTTCTTTGGGTGCTTCAGCTCGAAAAGAACATAATGACCTTGATTCTCCTTTTCGTCGTTATCGTCGCCGCATTCCTCACGATGAGCCTTCTGCTGGTGCTGGTTTTAAAGAAAACACGGGAGATCGGGCTCTTGGGGGCGCTCGGGGCGAGTCGCCGGGCTATCGCGTTTTGTTTCTGTCTGCAGGGCATATGTATCGGAGTCGTGGGAACTGCGGGAGGGCTCGTGCTGGGGTTCACTTTCTTGCATTTTCGCAACGACATCGTCCGCCTGGTCACGCGATTCACGGGTAGCCAGGCCATCCTCGAGCAGTTTTACCAGTTCAGCGAATTGCCGTCCCATACGAGCGGCCACGACCTCGCCTTTGTCATCCTGGCCGCGATCATCCTATCTGCCCTTGCGGGGATAATTCCCGCGGCGATCGCGGGCAACCTGAAACCCGCGGAGGCGCTTCGAAATGAGTGAAGCCGTTGTCAGCGCAAGGGGGCTTCGCAAGAGCTACAGGAGCGGCGACCGCAACCTCGAAGTGCTGCGCGGCGCGGACCTCGATGTCGGCGCCGGCGAGAGCGTGAGCATCCGCGGCGAATCCGGATCGGGCAAATCGACCCTTTTGCATCTTCTGGCGCGCCTTGATTCCCTGGACGCGGGAACGCTTGCGTGGGGAATTTCAGCCGGTCCGGGTCCTCGCGGGCGCGCCCGATTTATCGGAATGGTTTTTCAGTCCTATTACCTGATCCCGGAGTTGAATGCCCGAGACAACGTGCTGATGGCCCGCAGAATCCTCGGCCGGCCCGACCGAGCAGCGTATGTCCGGGCCGATGGGCTGATCGCCCGCGTGGGCCTTGCGCAGCGGGCTGGGCATCTGCCTTCCCAGCTTTCCGGCGGCGAATGCCAGCGCGTGGCCGTCGCGCGGGCGCTGATGAACTCGCCGCGACTCATCCTGGCCGATGAGCCCACCGGGAACTTGGACGAGCAGACCGCGGATTCGGTGATGGATCTCCTTCTGAGCCTCTGCTCGGAGACAGGGACGGCCTTGGTCCTTGTGACCCATAATGCCGGATATGCTGCCAGGACGCAGCGGCAGCTTTTCCTGCATCTCGGAGTATTGAATCCCGCCTAGGATCATCGGCCATGGCACCAACTAAAATTCGATGCGGCGTCGCGGGGGTCGGCTCCCTCGGGCAACACCACGCGCGAATCTATTCGGAGCTGCCCGGAGCGGAACTCGCGGGCGTTTTCGATCTCGATCAGGCGCGCGCCTCGGAAATAAGCGCGCTCCACGGCTGCCGGCGGTTCGAGTCGGTCGAGGAGCTCGGCGCAGCCTGCGAAGCCGTTTCGGTCGTCGTGCCGACCGACAGGCACGCGGAGGTGGCAGTGCCGCTTCTTGCCGCGGGCTGCCACGTTCTGATCGAGAAGCCGCTGAGCGCCACGATGGAGGAGGCCGAAAAGATAATGGCCGCCGCCCGGCAGAACGACCGCCTGGTCCAGGTCGGGCACGTCGAGCACTTCAATCCGGTGATGGCGTTTCTCGAAAAGGAGGTCAATCACCCGAAGTTCATAACGGCCGAGCGGCTGGCGCCGTATCAATTGCGTGGAACGGAGGTCGGCGTCGTCCTCGATCTGATGATCCACGACATAGGAATCGTGCTCGCGCTCGTCCGCTCGCCGATCAAGCGGATAGACAGCGTGGGAGTGAAGGTCCTGTCGAAGACGGAGGACATCGCAAACGCACGGCTCCAGTTCGAAAACGGATGCGTCGCCAACGTGAGCGCGAGCCGCATCAGCCTCAAGAAAGCGCGGGAGATCCGGGTTTTTCAGGACGACGCCTACCTCTCGCTGGATTTCATGGGCCAGACCGGGCATCTGATCCGAAAAAGCGACATCATCGCGTACGGCCTCAAGATGAAGATCGGACTCGTGAAGTCCGGAGACCACAGCTCGATTCCGGTGCGCGAGATTCCGATCGAGAAGGGCGAGCCGCTGGCCCTGGAATTGGCCCATTTTGTTGAAAGCGTCGCCGCCGCAAGACAGCCCAAGTTCAACGCCCAGATGGGCAAGTCGGCGCTCGAAGTCGCTTTGTCGATCACCGAGCAGATCCGGGCAGCGGATCCGGCGCGATGAGCGCGGACCAGGTCCGATTTCCGCCGCCGGCGGGCGGCCGGGTCGATCTGCTCGTGATCGCGGGCGAACATTCGGGCGATGGGCACGCTGCGCGGCTCGTCCGTGAAATCCGGCGGCGTTCCCCCGGCCTGGCGGTTTCGGCGCTCGGGGGCCCGGCTCTTTCGCAGGCCAGCGCGCAGCTGCTCATCGATCTGACGGTTTTTTCGGTCATCGGGTACTTCGAAGTCATCCGGCGGTACCGCTCCTTTTTCCGGCCGCTCTTTGAGGAAACGCTGCGATGGATCGGGGAGCACCGACCCCGCGCCGTCCTATTTGTAGATTACGGCGGCTTCAATCTCCGCGTCGCGGACGCGATGCGCGCGCGGGGCCTGAGCGTCAAGGGGTGGGGCGCGATCAAGACCCTTTATTACATCAGCCCGCAGGTGTGGGCGTCGCGCCCGGGCCGCCGGTTTTCGATCGCCCGAAATCTCGACGCGCTGGCGGTCATCTTTCCTTTTGAACCGGATTCATACTCGGACACGGATCTGCCGGTCGAATTCGTCGGGCATCCATTCGTCGCGCCGGACTACCGCCCTCCGGTGCGGTACGCCCCGACCGGTCCCGTGCTTTTGCTGCCCGGGAGCCGGGCGCCGGCCGTATCGCGGCTTTTCCCCGTGCTTCTTGCGGCCCACCGGGCGTTTGGCGGCCGACCTGCGGTCGTCCTTTATCCGAGCGAGGCGATCGCTTCGCAATTGCGCTCGATCGTCGCGTCTTCGGGGGTTGCGGACGTGACGCTGGTCCCCTCCGGAGAGGAGGACAAGCCGGCCATCGGATCTCAGTCCGCCTCCGCCGTTCTCACAAGCAGCGGGACGATATCCATGCATTGCGCGCTGGCCGGGATTCCCGGTGCCATCGCATTTCGGATCGATCCTCTCACCTACAGGCTGGGCCGCATGCTTGTGAATGTGTCCCAGCTCGGTCTCGCGAATCTCATGCTCGAGGAGCCCATGTATCCCGAATACATTCAGGCCGCCGCGACGCCGGAAGCCCTGGCGGCTGAGTTGTCGGCATGCGTGAAAAATCCGTCCCGCCGCGAAAAAGCGGCGTCCCAGGCCGCCCGTCTCAGGGAATTGCTGAGCAAGCCCGCAGGCGAGACGGCCGCCGACTGGCTCGAGCGGCACCTTCGCTAGACGCCGGTCAAGGCTTATCCCCGTTGCGGCCGGCCGAGGACTCAAGCTGCGGCTCGACCTGGCGCCAGAGGCCGTCCACACGTTCGGACAGGAGCGCGCGACACGTGGCGATTTCGGCCTCGCGGGCGGCGCGGTTCTCCTCCGCGATCTTCGCAAGGTCGTCCAAGTTATAGAGGAAGACGTTCTGGATTCCGGCGGCGGCCGCCTCGACGTCGCGGGGCATCGCGAGGTCGATGTAGAATACCGGGCGGGCCGGCCTCTTTTTCATCGCTGCCGCAGTTGCGGCGGCCGACAGGATCGTGCCTTGGCCGGAGGTGGCGCAAACAATCACGTCAAAATCCCCGATCCGGGCCTCCCGTTGTTCGAAGGGCAGGGTGGACGCGCTGAGCCGGGCTGCAAGATCCGTGGCGCGCTCGGCCTGCCGGCTGGACACGGTCAGCGTGGCGGCTCCCCGGCTTTGGAACGCCTTGGCCGTCTTTTCGCCGATTTCGCCGGCTCCCAGCACAAGGATGCGCACCTCGGCGAGGGTTCCGAAGATGTTCAGGGCCAGCTCCACCGCGACGTTTGCGACGCTCACCTGTCCGACCGTGATGGCCGTGGAGCTGCGCACGTGCTTCGCAGCTTGGAACGCTTTCTGGAACACCCGATTGAGGACGGGGCCGGTCGACTTTCGGGCGTGGGCCGCGGCATAGGCTTCCTTCAACTGGCCGAAAATCTCGGTTTCTCCGAGCATCTGCGAATCCAGTCCAACCGCGACTTCCAGAAGGTGCTGGAGCGCTTCGCGCCCCCGCAGATCCATTCTGATTTTGCCGAACTCCGACAGATCGAATCTTTGGCGGGAGCAGAACGCCGCCTCCACCCGGGCGGCGGACTCGGCGTCCGCGGCAACGCAGTAAAACTCGATCCGGTTGCACGTGTTCACGACGGCAAACTCCCGAATTCCGGGCAGCACCGCCAGTTCGGCCTGAAGCGCTGCCTCGACCTCGGGTCCGACAAACAGTTTCTCCCTCACTTCAATTGGAGCCCTGTGGTGATTCGCTCCGATTACAAATATCCCCGGGGTGCTCATGCGCGTTCGTGCCGGGCGCGTACATCTGCGGCGGGAGCGGGATGGCGGCTCGCATCGACCAGGGGCAGGGAAAGCAGCGCCACCCCGAAAAGAACGAGGCAGGTCCAAGCAAATCGCTTGGCTAGGAGCCTGCCCCGGATGCGAAGGGTGAATGCCGCGGCGTAGGCCACCCAAACTCCGCCGGTGATGATCAGCTTTGCGGCGCTCACCGTGGTTGTGTCGCGAAGCCAGAAAGCGGAGCCGACCGCGAGGGAGGCCCCGAGAATCAAGACGCCTGCCAGAAGCAGCCGCACTCCGATATGATCCAAGTCGAGGACGGAAGGCAAAAACGAGAACCAGCCGCCGATTCGCTTGGACTGCAGCGAATAGAATCGGAACAGCGTAAGGATCGACGTAAGCGCAAGGAGCGCGAATACGCCGTAGCTGAAGAGCGCGAGGGCCGCGTGGAATTCGATCCACGGATTTCCACCGAAAAGATGGGGCCGGCGCGTGGAATCCCAGGCGGGCAGCGACAGGGACAATAATGTCAGGACCGCGGCGAGGCAGGCCGTGAAGTAGCCGAGGAGGCTCGAGCGAAACGTCACTCCAACAAAGAGATAGAGCGTGATTGCTGACCAGGCGGTGAACTGAAAAAGCTCTAGATTATTGCCGAGGGGACAGCCTCCCACCGCATGCCCCCGAATTGCGAGCCCCAGGTTTTGAAGCACGAAGCCGGCTGCAATGAGACTGTAGGTGGCGATATTGGACGGACGGCCGCGGCGAAAAAGGGAAACCGTCCCCAGGATGAAGCCCGCAAGGTACAATGTCGCGGCGCCCCAAAGCCAATCGCGGTCTGTGATCGATGCCCACATGTCCCCATTCAAATGCCGCGTGGGCGCACTGGCAAGCATCCCAAGCCCTTGGCCCTCCGCAATGCTTCCAATATCCGCTCACTGACACTGTTCTGACAAATGAGTTCTTTTCGGTTGACTCTGCGCTCGCACCATCGGACGCATGCGCACGGTAATCGTCGAAGATCATAATATCATCCGCGATATCGTGCAGAAAGTTTTCGCGCGCAAATTCGGATGCGTCCTTGTCGGGGAGGCGGCCGACGGGGCCCGGGCGATCGAGGTGATCTTGAACCTCAAGCCGGATCTGATTCTTCTCGACGTGCTGCTTCCATTGATCAGCGGGTTTTGCGTGATCGAGACGATTCGGCGGGCGGGATTGAATCCGCGGATACTGCTTTTCTCGGATTATTGCCACGACTATGCGGTGTATCGGGCTGAGCGCATGAGGGTGGACGGGTTCGTCGACAAGCGTACCGGCACGCTCGTCGAGCTTTCGGAGGCACTCGCGGCCGTGATGGCGGGTCGCACGTATTTTTCCGGGAGTTTTCTGGAAACGAAGGCCAGGCGGCGCAGGGATCCGAACCCATTTGAGATCATTTTGACAGAACGCGAGCAGACGGTCCTTGCGATGATCGGCGACCTGCACCCGGATTTGGAAATCGCCCGCCGGTTGGGAATGTCGCCGGAAACCCTCGAGAAGCACCGGTGCAACCTCCGCCGGAAGCTGGGCCTCGGCGGCGGGTCCGAGCTTGCGCGCTACGCGAGGGAGCATGGATTCACCGAAGGGGTGGTTTTCCAGATTCCGCAGATGCGGTAGCGTGCCAAAATCGGCATTCGTCCGCGAATTCCCAAACGGCCGGGGACTCGGCTGCAATTTCACGCCGCATCGCGTCAAACGTTTGCGCCCAGCCCGACTCTGCCAGGTCGGCGAGGATTTCCGCTCGATCGGGGACGTGCATGAAGGTGCGTCCGGATTCGCTCGTGAAATAACGGTCTCCGAATTCCGCAAGGTGGGGATCCTGGCCGCCCCGCTCCCAGAGCTCCGCTTCGAGCCGCCAATGCGCGGATTCGGCTGGGGAGCCGTTTCGATCGTGGGTTGTGAAGAGGATGGATGCTCCGGTCCTGCACACCCGCCGCAATTCCCGCAATGCGTTTCGGCGGTTTTCCCGGCCGGGAATCTGCATAAGGCCATTGAACATGAATAGTGCCCCGCCGAAGGGCGGATTGAGCTCCCCATCGAGCCCGGCGAGCCGGGTTGCATCCGCGCGGATAAATCGAATCGCGTCGGCTCCCCGCTCCTTGGCCAGGATTTGTGCCTGCTCGAGAGGTCCCTCCGCGAAGTCGAAGGCCGACAGATCGCGATATCCGAGGCGCCAGAGCCCGAGGGTGACCCGGCCGGCTCCGCATCCCGCCTCCAGCAGGCGCTCCGTGCGGAGAGGGAAAAAGCGCTCGATCAGGATGCGCTCGGATTCCCAAAGTCCGAGAGAATACGCAGCCCGCGTGTAATGGATGACCGCCATCAGGGAGTTGAAATCGGCCCGGACGGTCTCCGACGTGATCTTCCCTTCGTTCGTCACGATTTTTTCCGCCGCCAGACGGCGATAAACATCCCGTTGGCATCCAGGGCATCCGGCAGAAAAAAAACGGAGGCCCCCTGAAATTCCGCGCTACGTTCGAGCGGCGTCCCTGAAAGCACGGGCGCTAGGGGCTCGAATTGAGGATGGTCTGCGCTGAAAGACGAGGCGACTTCCGTCGTCTCGCTTCGCGTCAGGGTGCAGACTGCGTAGAGGAGGCTCCCTCCGGGCCTGACCGACTCGGCCGCTGTCCGAAGAAGTTCGGCCTGGATCGCGGACAGTTCCCTCACGTCCTCGTGGCTGGACGTCCAGCGCGCGTGCGGGTTTCGGCGCCAGGTGCCCACGCCGCTGCAGGGGGCGTCGACCAAAACGCCATCGAACTTGGTCTTGAACGGCGGGCGCGCCGACCTGCCGGGGGCGGGGCGAATTCGATCGATTTCGAGGCCCCAATGAGCCGTGCGGTAATTGAAGATGCGCGCTCTGGCCGCGCGGCGTTTCAGAACCTCAAGCCTGCGAACGGACCGGTCGCTCGCCCAGACAACGCCGCGATTTTGGAGCAAGTCGGCCAGGTGAAGGGTCTTGCCGCCTTCTCCCGCACAGGCGTCCCACCAGGACTGCCCGGGAGCGGGGGCCGCGATGTGACCGACCAGCTGGGAGGCGAGATCCTGGATTTCAAATGCGCCCGCCTGGAATTGGGGCGTCAGGAAGAGGTCCGTGGTCCCGTTGTAGCGGAGGGCGTCGGGCGCAAGCGGGGTCATGGCGCAATTGCCCAGATCGGCGGCCAGCCGGGCGGCCGTCCCGGGACGGGCGCGAAGCCAGAGGACGGGCTCGCGCTGGAGCTGGCGCAGGAATTCGACGGACAGCTTCATCTCGTCCGCAAGCCACGGAGGCACGGCCAAGGCTGCGAGAGCCTCCGGCTTGATTGAGCGGGGATCGCGGTTGAAACGCTCGCCGATCGACAGGGCCTCCTCCAATTGTTTCTGGCCCGATGCCTTGGGATCGAGCCAGCGAATCCACCGGAAATACGCGAAGACGGCCGCGCTGACCGACCGCCGCTCCCGGGGGCCGAGTTTTCGTGATTTCCCAAGGTACCGGCGGAGGGCGGCATCGGCCGGCAATTCGGAGCTGACGGCCGCCACGATACGGGCGGCGTGGTTGAGCGGGGACGAATCGCTCATTTTCGAGTCCAGCGCCGCTCTTGCCTGAACTCGAGCTGTTTCGCCTCGAGGTGCGCTCCGCATACCGCCGGATGCGCCCGCAGGGCGTGAAAAGCCGCGGGATTGAGCCGCCAGCCGAGGGCTGGGCTTGCCTCGGCAATCGGTGTCGCGCGATCCGGGAAGACAAATGCGAATTCCGTGCGGGTGTCGCCGGGCTGGCCGTTGAGGGTCTCGCGCAGCTGTCGGAGAAAGCCGACCGAGTCGGCTCCGAGCGGGTCGAGGAGCCATGTCACTTTCCGGATCTGGGCCGCCACGGCCCCTTCGAGGGGGTAGCACTCCTTCGCGTTGATTCGGGCGCCGTCCTGGCCGGCGATCACGTTGCCCAGGATGAGGACGGGCGCGTTCTCGATCAGCAAGGCGCCGAAGGAGGTGTACGCTTCCGCGAACATATTGACCGCGATGGACGAATTTCGCGTCGAAAGCGTGAACGCGGCCCATGGCCGGTTGTCCTTTTTCGAAAGCTTTTTCGTAACCCCGCCGACGATTCCGCAAAGACGAAATTCGGTCCTGCCCGGCTGGCGGGGAAGCTCCGAAGCGGGAAACGTGTCCAGGGCCTCGGCAAGCCCCTTGTAGACTTCGAGCGGATGCCCGGAGATGTAGAAGCCGAGGAGTTCCTTCTCAAATTGAAGGCGGTTGGCCTTCGTGAGCTTGCGCTCCGGGGTGGCCGGCGCGGCGGGCGGCTTGGGTTTTCCACCCGCTTGCTGGACTCCGTGCCCCTCGAGACCGAGCGTCCCATGCTCGACCGTATCGCCGTTCGAGCCCGAGCGCGGCTCTTCCCGCCAGCGGCCGAGAATTCCGGCGAATTCCTCCGCCAGGATTTTCCGTTCGGGGAGAATTGCCACCGTCTCCGCGAGGTCGAAAAGCATCGCCTCGTCCGGTGCGGCCTTCGACTCGCCGTTTGGCTCGCGGCGCAGCGCGGGATACTTTCGCTGGAGCTCCGCCAGGGCCGAGAGGGCGTCGTCGATCCGGGCGAAAAGCCCCTCGGGCGCCGCCCCGCTGAAATCGAATGACCCGGCCGCGACCAGATTTTCGAGCACGCGCTTGTTGACCGCGCGGCCGTCCACCCGGAGCAGAAAATCGTCGAATCCCAGGAACGGCCCCTGCCTGTCCCGTTCCTCCAGGATTTTCTTTGCGGCGAGTTCCCCCACGCCCTTGATGCCGGCGAGCCCGAAGCGCACCTTCCCGCCCACCGGCGTGAAATTCTCGCGCGATTCGTTGACGTCCGGAACCAGGATCTGGATGCCCATCGATTCGCACTCGGCGACGAAATGCGAGACCTTGTCGGAGTTTCCCAATTCCGCGCTGAGCATGGCGGCCATGAACTGGACTGGGTAGTTCGCCTTCAGGAAGCCGGTCTGGTAGCTCAGGATCGCGTAGGCGGCGGCATGCGACTTGCTGAAGCCGTATCCTGCGAACTTGTTCAGGATGTCGAAGATCGCGTCGGAAGTTTTTTCGTCGATGCCGTGGAGGTTGCGCGCGCCGGCCACGAATTTGTCGCGCTCCTCCGACATCGCCTTTATGTCCTTCTTTCCCATCGCGCGCCTGAGCATGTCGGCGCCGCTGAGCGTGTAGCCGGCGATCACTTTGGCAGCCTCCATGACCTGCTCCTGGTAGACCATGACGCCGTAGGTTTCATGGCAGACCTCCTCGAGAAGCGGGTGGGGGAACTTCACCGTGCTCGGATCCTTCTTTCCCCGGACGTAATCGGGTATCCACTCCATCGGTCCCGGGCGGTAGAGGGCGATCAAGGCGACAATCTCGTCGATCGACGACACACCCAGCTGGCGGCAGAGGTTTTGCATCCCCCCGGATTCAAGCTGAAAGACGCCCGTCGTGAGGCCGGAGTTGAGGAGCGCGAAGGTCTTCGGATCGTCGAACGGGATCTTCTCGATGTCGAAATCCGGGTCCGCCGTGCGCCGGATGTTTTCCACCGCGTCCGAGATCACCGTGAGCGTCTTCAGGCCCAGGAAATCCATCTTGAGAAGACCCAGCTTCCCAACCGCGTTCATGTCGAACTGCACCGTGACATCGCCCTCCTGCAGAGTGAGGGGAACGAATTCCGCGAGGGGCCGGTCCGTGATTATGATTCCGGCGGCGTGCTTCCCGGTATTTCGCACCATGCCTTCGAGGACGCGCGCCTCGTCGAGGATCTTCTTCGCGACCGGATTTCCCGCGATCTCCTCGCGCAGTTCGGCGGATTTGGCGACCGCCTGCTCGAGAGAAATGTTGAGTTCGTCGGGAATCATCTTCGCGAGGCGGTCCGCGTCGGCATAAGCGACGTCATGCACCCGGGCGACATCGCGGATGACCATCTTGGCCCCCAGGGTCCCGAAGGTGATGATGTTCGCCACGCAGTCGTTGCCGTATTTGCGCCGCACGTAGTCGATGACCTCTCCGCGGCGGCGCATGCAAAAATCGATGTCGAAATCCGGAGGAGAAACCCGCTCCGGATTCAGAAAGCGCTCGAACATAAGCTTGAAGCGCAGGGGATCGATATTGGTGATCCCGAGGAGGTATGCGGCCAGGCAGCCCGCCCCCGAACCGCGGCCCGGGCCCACCGGGATCCCCTGGGACTTCGCCCAGTCGATGAAATCCCAGACGACCAGAAAATAGTCGAGGAAACCGGTCGATGCGATCACATCGAGCTCGTAGTCGATCCGCTCCGAGAGGGTTCGGGCGAGCCCCCCGGCTTGGCGATCGGCCGTGTACTCCACGCCGTAGCGCCGTCTCAAGCCGGCCATGCACAGCTCGCGCAGATAGCGGACGGGATCCGGCCCGGCGGACACCGGAAGGGGATATTTCGGGTAGCGCTCGCTGCCCTTCGGAAACGGAATCTCCAGTTCGCACATTTCGGCGACGGCCTGGGTGTTTAGGACCGCGGAGGGCACTTCTGCGAACAAGCTCTCCATCTCGGCGCGGGACTTGAGGTAAAACTGGGCGCTGTCGAAGCGCATCCGCTTTTCATCTCCGATTTTCGCGCCGGTTTGAATGCAAAGCATCGCATCGTGAGGTCCGGAATCCCCGGCCTGGACGTAGTGCACGTCGTTTGTGCACACGATCTTGAGGTTGAACTCCCCAGCGAGCTTGAGCAGGCCCGGAATGATTGTTCGCTGTTCGGCGAGGCCGTGGTCCTGGATCTCCACGAAATAATTCTCGCGTCCGAAAATATCGACGAATCGGGCGCAGGCCCGCCGGGCTTCCTCCGCGCGACCGTGAAGCAGGTGCTGCGGGATGAGCGACGCAAGGCAGCCTGTTAAGCCGATCAGCCCGTTTGCAAACTTGGCGAGCGTATCGAAATCGGTCCTCGGCTTGTAATAGAACCCCTGCAAGTGGGCGTCGGAAACGAGTTTGAGGAGGTTTTGGTAGCCCGTCAGGTTTCGGGCCAGCAGGCCGAGGTGGAAGATCGTCTTTCCCTCGTCGGACCTTCCCAGGCGCTCGAGGCGCGAACCCTCGACAATGTAGAGCTCGCAGCCGACGATCGGCTGGATCCCCTTGGCCTTCGCCATATTATAAAACTCGATAGCGCCAAAAAGATTGCCATGATCCGTGAGCGCGAGCGCCTTCATCCCGAGCGCGGATGCGCGGTCCATCAGCCTGTCTATGCGGCATGCGCCATCGAGCAGACTGTAGTCGCTATGGACATGGAGGTGTACGAAGTTCTTGTCTGCTGACGGCACGATTTAACCCGAGGATTTCATGAACACGGGAAAAGATCAGCAAAAATGCAGGAGCAAAAAAGCCGAAGGCGACCGAAGGTGGCCTATTAGGCCATCGAGGGAGCGTGAGGGTTTTTGTGCCCGGCATTTTTGCTGAGATTCCTCGTGCTTCGTGAAATCTTCGGGTTTAACCCCAAGGCGTGCCCGGCGGGCCCGCAAGAGCGAAAGGGGCCCTCGAGCCCAACCGGGGCAAATTTCCCGTTGACGTCCACTTTCCCGGGAAGCCTAATACCCCTTTTCTCTCCCTGACCACGTCAGCAAACCCATGTCCATCGAAATAAAGATCCGCAAAAACGAGCCGATCGATCGCGCGCTCCGCCGGATGAAGAAGAAGCTCGACCGCGAAAACATCATCAAGGGCGTCCGCGCAAAGCGTTACTACGAAAAGCCGTGCGAAAAACGCCGGCGCAAGGATAAGGTTCAGGCATTCACGGCGATGCTCCGCCGCCGGTACGATAGCTGAAAAGCGGCCCCGCGATTGGACTGAGTCGTTCCGCAACCCGGCCAGGGAATTCCCCGGTCGGGTTTTTTTTGGCCGAATCCCGGGGCCTATTTTGCTTTCTGCTCGGCAAATGACCGCAATTCCAGGAAGATGATCCGCTGATTGAAACCCGTCTTTGCTCTCTCCACTTCTTGGTGTTCGCACCGGCACACGGATGGGCGCGCAATGCTACGCGAGATGGCGGATTTCGGGTTTGAGTACGTGGAGCTGAGCCACGGCATTCGAATCACGCTCGTTCCCGGGATACTCCAGGGGCTCGAAGAGGGGATCGTTAAGGTCAGTTCCACCCATAACTTCTGCCCGCTGCCGGCAGGAGTCACCCAAGCGGCTCCCAATCTGTTCGAACCTTCGGCCATGGAGGCGCGGGAGCACTACCAGTGGGTGCGCAATACGAAAAGATCGCTGGATTTCGCGGCACAGGTCCACGCGCGCGTCCTCGTCTGCCATCTTGGAAGCGTGAAGTATTTTCTATTTAATCCGGCCAACCGCCTCGAACGTTACCTGGATAAGCACCCGGATGCCGCCCTGGCCGAGGACAAGCGCTATCAGGCCATGCTTGCGAAGTCGCTTTCCAAGCTTCGCGCGCGCAAGGGACGCTATTGGGAGCGCGCCCAGTCGAGCGTAAAGGGAATCCTCGATTTTGCGGCCCAACGGGGCGTGAGCTTGGGAATTGAGAATCGGGAGAAATTCTGCGAGCTGCCGCTCGACGCCGACTTTCCGGAGTTCCTGTCAAGCTTGCCCGACGGCGCGCGCGCCGGGTATTGGCACGATTGCGGGCATGCGTACCTCAAGAGCCGCCTGGGGCTTTTGAATCATCGCGAGCACCTCGAAAAGAACGCCGGCCGCCTGATCGGGTTCCACCTGCACGATGTCAACGCGGAAGGCCAGGACCACCAGGCCGTCGGAAGCGGCAAGATCGACTTCAAGATGGTGAGTGAATTTTGGCGTCCGCATCACCTGCTCACACTGGAGTTGGGCCCCCGGGCGAGCAGTGACGATGTCCGCGCATCAAAAGAGCGGATCGAGGCGCTGATCAAGAGCTGATTCTCCGGCTAGGACTTCTTCCACCCATCGGCGGTGGGGGCCTGATAAGGTGATCGAGCCCAACCTGCCCAGCGGGACCCATGCCAATCCGCCGGCCCGGCCGCTGGGATCGAAGTCTTTCTCAAACCGGACTGCGTGAATCGATTCCGTTATCCTAAAACGGGTTATGCTGCGCGATCGTTTGGCAATGAGGGGCTCTCGCCGAATTGCGGAAGCGGAGAACCCCAACTGTTCGGCGGTCGGCAATTCGTAGATGCCGGCCAGCCGGCGCTCGCCGGAGTAGGTGCGGTGAAGCAGAAGGGACTTCCGGCGAACGCACCACGCGCGGACGACTGAACGCTTTTCCACGATTTTGGCCGCGATCCTGGGATAGGCTTCGGGATCGCCCTTCTGCGCGGCGCAGAAAGTCCGCACCGGGCACAATAGGCACAGCGGCTTTCGCCGCAGGCAGATCGTGGCGCCGAGTTCCATCATCGCCTGGTTGTGATCGCCCGGGCGAACCGCGGGCACGAGTTTCGCCGCGAGCGGAGCCAGGACTTTGGCCGCGCTCGAGCTGTCGCGAAACCCGGTCGGATCAGCCGTCAGGCGCGCGAGGATTCGCACCACGTTGCCGTCGACGCAGGCCGCGGGCTTCCCGAATGAGATGCTCGTAATTGCGGCGGCGGTGTAGGGGCCGACTCCGGGCAATTCGAGCCACGCTTCGGGGCTTCGCGGAATTTCGGGCAATGCGGCCAGCGCGCGCGCAAGCGCCTTGAGGTTTCTCGCCCGCGAATAGTATCCTAGCCCCTCCCAGAGCTTGAGCACCCGGCTTTGGGGCGCGGCGGCGAGCTCCGCAAAGCCGGGCAATTCATCCATCCAGCGTCCGAAATACGGCAGAACCGTATCCACGCGGGTCTGCTGGAGCATGAATTCGCTCACCACCGTCTTGTAAAGCGACGGCGATCGCCGCCAGGGCAAATCGCGCGCGTTGCAACGGTACCAGCCGAGGAGGGCCTCCTGGAGTGCTTCCTTTCGTGCGATCAGGCGCGAGGCCGCTTTCTCGGGCATCCCCGACTGTGAGTGCCTCCCGCAAAGCGCGCAAAGCCTGTTTTGCGCGCTTGCGCTTGTCCTTCATTTTTGCGGCCATTTCCAATCGATGCAGAAAAGGACAAAGGAAGAGGAAGCGCCCCCAAAGCTGTCGACCTACACCCTCAAGCTCGACGATGCGCAAATGGCCACGCTGCGCTCGGTGCTCGACGCGCGCGGCTGGTCGCCCTTCGAAGTCGGATATGCCCGGTTCGCATTCCGCGGCCCGGACTGCAACGTAACCGCCTACGAGAGCGGGAAAGTGGTGGTCGCGGGCAAGGGGACCGAGGACTTTGTCCTGCACACGCTCGAGGCGGAAGTGACGCAAGCGCCCAAGCTCGGCTACGATGAGGTGCTGCACCCCGATTGGTTCGAGCTCCACGCGGGCCTCGATGAGAGCGGAAAGGGCGACTTTTTCGGCCCTGTGGTCGCCGCGACCGTGATCGCCGACAAGACCGCGATCGAGGAATGGATCAAAGCCGGTGTGAAGGATTCGAAAAAGATCGCCGACACTCAGATCGTAAAGCTGGACAAGGTCATCCGGCGGACACCTGGCGTTGCCGTGAAAACCTGCTATTGCGGAATGCCGAAGTACAACGAGCTGATGGGTCGGGCAGGCGCGAACCTGAACAACCTGCTCGCCTGGCAGCATGCGACGGCGCTGGCCCAGGCCCTGGCCGAAAAGTCCGCGCCCTGGGGACTCCTGGACCAGTTCAGCAAGCAGCCGCTCACGCAGAAGGAGCTGGCAAAGAAGGGATTGAAGGATTTCGAACTCAGGATGCGGACAAAGGCGGAGGAGGATCCGGTCGTTGCGGCGGCCTCGGTCATCGCCCGCGCAGAATACGTGCGCCAGATGAGCGGTCTTTCCAGGCGTTTCGGGGCGAAGCTGCAGAAAGGAGCTGGCCCCCGGGTCAAGGAGCAGGCTGCGGAGATCATCCGCAAGTTTGGCGCCCGCGGACTGGGCGATTTCGCGAAGCTCCATTTCCGCACGGCGTACGAAGTCGTGGCCGCGGCCGGGCTGCTCGGCGAACTCCCGCTGCCGGAACCGGCGGAGAAGAGGGAGTGGCGAAGTTGAGCGCTCTGTCTCTTGGGGCATAACCATGCCAAAACGCCGCCAACTCCGGAGCTTCGACCTGAAGCAAATCGAGGGTTTTTCCGGATTGATCGGCGTAGATGAAGCGGGACGTGGCGCGCTGGCTGGCCCCGTCGTGGCCGGAGCGGTTCTTGTCGGACGTGAGTTTTTGGAAGGGCGCTGGGCGGCGGCCCAGGGCAAACGCGTGAACGATTCGAAACAGCTGAGCGCAGCCGAACGCGCCGCGCTCTGGGAGGAATTCGAGCAACTCGCGGCGCGCGGCCAGATCCATGCGAATTTTGCGAGCGCGAGCGTGGAGGAAATCGAGCAGCGCAATATCCTCGGCGCGACGAAACTGGCGATGCGCCGCGCCCTCGAAGGCATCTATCCGCCCGACGTTTTTGAGCGAAGGACCGAACCCGACCTTTTCACATCGCTCGAAGAGCGCGCAGCCTTCCGCCCGTCCGTTTCGTGCCGCATCCTGATCGACGGACTTCCGCTCCGCAATTTTCCATATCCGCACACCGGGTTAGTCAACGGCGACGCCCGCTCGTTTTGCATCGCGATGGCCTCGATAGTAGCCAAGGTCGCGCGCGACCGGTTGATGGTTGAAATGGACGCCACGATTCCGGGCTACGGCTTCGCGCAGCACAAGGGCTACGGCACCGACGAGCACCGCGCCGCGCTCCTGAAGCTCGGCCGTTGCCCGCACCACCGCGACGTGTTTTTGCGCAAGCTTTTCGCCGAGCGGGTCGATCCGGCCCAGGTCGACTTTCTGGCCTAACCTGCATTGGTTTTGTGATGAATGCAGGTTTAAGCGGCCTGTAGGCCCCGGCGCGAGCGGGCCCCGCCGCACCTGAAGGCGTTGTGTTTGACCGTCGGGGCCCGCCCGGCATAAGGGACGGAGATGGCCGGCAAGAAAAACACCTCGCTCGACCGCGTGCTTGGGCGGCTCGACAACCTCGATTCCGTCAATCTCGCGAACCTGGTCCAGCGCCTGGCGCGGGAGCGGGGGCTTTTCGAGGAGATCTTCAACAACCTTCAGGAAGGGATACTCGTCATCGATGCGGACGGCGTCATCGAGTATTTAAACGACTCCGCTCACCGCCTTATCGGCCTGAGCGATGACGAGATCACCGGACGGGTTCTGTGGCGGTTTGTCCCGGGCCTGCGGCCCTCCTTGGGAGCGGCCATGGACCATCCGGATTCGGCCACGCCGATCGTGGCGGCGCGCGAATTCGAGCTGACTTACCCTGAACGGCGCACGGTTCGGCTGTACATGGTGCCTTTCCGCGGGGATGGCAGGAGCACGACGCGGCGGTATGTCGTCATTCTGACCGACATTACGCGCGACAAGGCGGCGACGGGCCAGCAGATCGAGGATGAGAGGATGTCGTCGATCCTTCTTCTCGCCGGTGGAGTGGCCCACGAACTCGGCAATCCGCTCAATTCGCTGACCATCCATCTGCAGCTGATTTCGCGCAAACTGAAGAAGCTGAAGCGCACGCCCGACGTGGACTCGGTGTCCGACTCGGTCCGGATCTGCCGCGAGGAGGTGCAGCGCTTCGACGGAATAATCCGCAATTTCCTGGAGGCGATCCACCCGCGACCGCCCGACCTGGCCGAAACCAACCTGGCCGAGGTGCTGGCGGAGGTGTTGCGCGTCCAGAGACAAGAGATCGCCGACCGCGGCATTGAGATTGAGGCGGAGACTCCGACGACGCTTCCTACCGTGATGGCCGATCGGGGCCAGCTGAAGCAGGTCTTCTTCAACCTGACAAAAAATGCGCTCGAGGCGATGCAGCCCGGGGGAAAGTTGAAGATCCGGTCGGGCGCCGATGACGACTCGGTCTATCTGCTGTTCGGCGACAGCGGCGCAGGGATTCGATCGGAGGACCTGGTGAAGCTCTTCCAGCCCTATCACACGACGAAATCGGGGGGCCATGGCCTCGGGCTCATGATTGTGCAGCGCATAATGCGGGCGCACGGAGGCCAGGTGGGCATCGAGAGCAAGCAGGGCGTGGGAACGCTGGTGACGCTGCAGTTTCCCCGAAAGGACAGGCGGGTACGGATGCTTGAGAGCGGGTCGGACTGACGCGCCCGGCCCGCCTACTTTGCTGGGGGCTGGCTCCCGAGCAGGCTCTTGACCACGATCGTCTGCGTTTCCGTTTTTCCGGCGGACTTCAGGCTCACCTTGATGGGAATTTCGTCCGAAGTGACGCCGAGCTGGGAGATCATAGGATCGGGCTCCGCGGTTTGATTGGGCGCCATGCTGAGCGTCTCCGGGTTCACCGCGAAGTTGCCGAGGTCCGATTCGAAATCGAGCACATCCACTGCGATTGTCTGCATGGCTTTGTTTTCGATCTTCAGGCGCAAGGTCACGGGCGGCATCGGGCTTCCCACTGCGGCCTTGGCCTGGATATAGGCCATGAGCTGGTCGTTGTCCAAATCGGCGTAATCGGGCGGAGCCTGCTTGCCGCTCTTTTGTTTGCCGCCCGCTCCTCCCTGGCCCTCCGTGCCGTGGCCGATTCCCCGGCTTATTGTGACGATGACGTTCAACTGGCCGCCGAAGAAATTGGAGGTGCCGCTCATGGCGACGGGGCGCTCGCCGATCTCGACCGCTTGCGCCAATGGGTCCGGCTGACGCTCGGTCTTGCAGCCGGATCCCGTCAGGAGCAGACCCGTCATTAGGACGCCGGCAATCGCGAAAAGGGCCAAATGAACAGTATTTTTGGGCATGGGGGGTCGAACTCGGGCCGGAATACGCCCGGCGGATATGTAAAGATTGCATCTTGGGCCCGGCTCAGCCAATTGAAAAAACGCATCTTTCCGGCGAATATTGCGTCTCGCCGGGTATGCTAATGCGTAATGAATGGAAACTAGTACAACGACTGCCTTGGTCGACCTCGTCCGGCGCGCCCAGCGCGGCGACGAGTCTGCCCAGCGCGAGATCATCCTCAGCTACCAGCACAGAGTCGCTGGGTTCGTCTATGCGATGACCAGCCGAAGCGACTCAGTGGAGGATCTTGCCCAACAAGTTTTCATCAAAATGATCCGCGCCATAAACGGCCTTCAGGCCCCCGCGCAGTTTGAATCCTGGCTTTTCCGCCTGGCCCGCAACACCTGCATCGACCATTTGCGCCGGCAAAAGCTGCGCCGGATATTTCTTCCGTTCGCGCCCGAGCATGAGGATGTGCCGGAACCGCTGGGCGCCGTTGACACGGAGGAATTGGATGCCCTTCGCTATGCCATTTCCCAGCTCCGACCGCAGGATCGCGCGCTTCTTGCCCTTGTGCAGGAGGGGCGCAGTCATGCCGAAATTGCGGAAACGTTCAAAACCAGCGTTGCAGCCGTCAAGGCGCGCCTCCATCGTGCCCGCGAGCAACTTCGCCAACATTATCAGTCCGACCATGAAACCTGAGAACCAAGCTTGGGATAAACTATTTGAGCGGGCCGCCGCCCTGCTGCCGACGGATTTTGCCGATCGGGTGTTTCGGGCAGCGCGGGCCGGCGTGGGCGCCGCGCCTTCCATGCTCAGCCAATTCGCACTTGGGGCCGCCACCGCCGCCATCTGTTTTCTGGCCGTGGCTGTTTTCAAAGTGCAGGGCACGCATGAGGAGAATAACCGCGCAATCGCCGATTGGCAGCAAATCGCTTCATCCGCGGAGGATTCCGGCTTTATGCAATGAAGCAACGCCTTATCGTAGCGCTTTTTACGATCGTCGTCTTTTGCGCTGGCTACTACGCGGGCGTTTGGAGTGAACAGAAAAGCCCCTTGCCGCCGCCGCCCGCATCCGTGGGTGCGGAGTTTGTCCGCGCGCGCCAGACCGAAACGCCCACTTTGCGCGATCGCCCGATCAACCGGGCCGATCTCATAAAACAGATCGACTCGCTGAAGCCACAGCTCGACGACTTTCATTCCCGGATGACTGCGATCGATGCGGAGTTCGAGCAAAAGTTTGAGGAGCTCTTGACGCCGCAGCAGCACAGCATCCACGAGGAGCACTCGAAGAAGCGCCAGAGCGGTCCGCCAATATCCGGCCCGCCGTTGACAAATGACGAGGTCAGCAGCCTCCTATATGGGCAACCGGAGCACACGCTCCTCCGGGACATGGTCGTTGGAATCCGCCTCGATAGCCTGACCCAGTATTACCACCTCGACGACGCTCAGCGCGAGAAAGTCCGCTCTCTGCTCAAGGATCGCCGGGACAAGGTGATCGCGCTGATCGACAGTTCCCCGGCTCCGAGCGTTTCTCTCCTGCGCCTGGCGCCGTATGTTCAGCGCCTCGCAAATCCGGCATCCGACGCCCAGGCCCCTTCGGCGCAAAATTCTCCGCTCGCCGGGAAGTGACCACTTGACCGCGCGCCTTCCCGGCGCGTGAATGGTCCTCTATGGTTCCGAGTGTGCTCATCGTCGACGACGAAAAACACACCCGCGAGGGCCTTCAGCAGGCGCTTGCGGAAAATTACGACGTCACTGTCGCGGCGAGTTCCGAAGAGGCCGGCAATCTGATGGAAAGCCAGTCTTTCGACGTCGTGATCACGGACTTGCGAATGCCCGGGAAGTCGGGCCTGAAGGTGATCGACCAGGCGCTTGCGCGGCCCAACCGGCCCGCTGTCCTGATGATCACCGCCTATGGCACGATCGAGACGGCGGTCGAGGCCATGAAGCGCGGCGCGGTCGATTTTTTGACCAAGCCTGTGAACATCGAGCGTCTCGAGGTGCTGATCCAAAGAGCTCTGAAAACCAAGACCCTCGAAGTCGAGGTCAATCAGCTCCACGAGCGCTTGGACGATCGGTACAACTTCGAAGGCATTCTGGGAAACTCTCCGAAGCTAAAAGTATTGATCGAGCAGGTGAAGCTCGTCGCCTTGTCGAAGGCCACGATTCTAATCGAAGGCGAGTCGGGCACGGGCAAGGAGCTGATCGCCCAGGCGATCCACCAGGCGAGCCCGCGCGCGAGGTCCCCCTTCATCGCGGTTCACTGCGCCGCCCTTTCCGAAAGCCTGCTCGAGAGTGAGTTGTTCGGCCACGAGCGGGGCGCTTTCACCGGCGCGGCGGAGCGCCGCATCGGCCGGTTCGAGTCGGCGGACACGGGAACGCTTTTTCTCGATGAGATCAGCGAAATCACAGCGGCGACGCAGGTCAAGCTCCTGCGCTTCCTCGAGACCAAGTCGATCGAAAGGGTGGGTGGCTCAAAGCCGATCGAACTGGACGTGCGCCTGGTGGCCGCCACAAACCGGAATCTGGAGGAGCTTTGCCGTATCGGAAAATTCCGTGAGGATCTGTTTTTCCGGCTGAACGTCGTCCGGTTCGTCCTGCCGCCGCTCCGCGAGAGGGCTGAGGACATTCCTCTTTTGATCGCCCATTTCACGAAGCTGTTCACCGAGGAGAACGGCGCTCCGCCTATCGTTTTTGAAGCGGGGGCCCTCCGCATGCTTTCAGCCTATTCCTGGCCTGGCAACATACGGGAATTGAGGAATTTCTGCGAAAACATCGTCGTCACGCGAAGGGGAGGGAGCGTCACCGAATATGACCTCGATCCGAAGTACCGGGGTGCCCTTCCGGTCGCGGCCGGCGCCGGATCGGCGGCTCCTGCGGCCAACCAGTTGTCCGTCGAGGAGAACGGGAAACGGCTGCTTCGCGAGGCTCTTCTCAAGGTGCGGGGAAATCGCACGCGCGCCGCCGAACTCATGGGCATCAGCCGCAGGACGCTTCATCGCAAACTGGCTCAGTGGCCCGAGTTGGACATCATCGACCGGTAGCCGCCCCGCCTCAAAATCCAGTTGACGGATGCGGCCAACGAGCTACTGCTGACTCCCTGCAATGCGGGCGTAGCTCAGTTGGTAGAGCACCACCTTGCCAAGGTGGACGTCGAGAGTTCGAGCCTCTTCGCCCGCTCCATTTTTCTTTCGCAATGCGAAAGAAAACCCCGCCGAAGCCAACGGCGAAGGCGGGTAGAATATAAAA
>Ga0182024_10001644_pt1 | contig 56771 bp, 51 predicted proteins | sample P32metaG_FD_120480 | JGI IMG/M metagenome (GOLD analysis project Ga0182024, IMG submission 120480) | Permafrost microbial communities from Stordalen Mire, Sweden - P3-2 metaG (Illumina Assembly) | ecosystem: Environmental > Terrestrial > Soil > Wetlands > Permafrost | place: Sweden: Stordalen...
CACCTTGCGTCTCCTGTCCATCGCCCTCCCCGTCTGCTTCGCAGACAGGGTAGGCCGATCTATCGGTTAGGGTGGGGCCAAATGTGATGATCGAAGTGGGGCCACTTCAGAGTAGCGAAATCATCCCAGCGGCATCTCGAATCAAGTCTACATAATACGGATTGGCCCCATCCGCCCCTCCGGTGAACTCATGCAACACGGTTTCGTGCCCCGTCGCATCGATCTTAAACACCGTTCCGCAGCCAGCGCCGATGTCACTGCAACCGCCTGTAAGGATTCCGCCATTGAACGTCACTCCGTAAAGGTTGCCTGTCGCATCCCGGAGCAATCCCCCGTAGGGAAAAGCGCCGTCCGGCGCACCTTGGAAGGCGTGCAACACACTCTCCTTCCCCTGCTTGTCGAGCTTGAACACCACTCCGGGACCGAAGGTGCCGCCCGTATTGGCGGTACCATAAAGGTTGCCCTGTGCATCCCTGATCAAGTCGCCCCATGGATACGCCCCATCTGTCGGATATCCCGCAAAGTTGTGGAGTACGGTTTCCTTACCCTTTTTGCTTAACTTGAAGACCACGCCACAGCCTGCGGGGTCATCGCAGGTAGAAGCATGCCCGCCCACTGTGGTAGTCCCATACAGGTTGCCTGCTTCATCCGACACCAAACCTCCCGCTGGATTCCCTCCGTCCGTTCCCCCAGTGAACTCATACAACACGGTTTCCTTGCCGGTTGGGTCCACCCGGAACATCGTCCCGCAGCCATAGCCAAAATCGCAGTTCCCAATCCCGCCATCATAAGTGGTTCCGTAGGTTGCCCTGTTCGTCGCGCAGCAAGCCAGCTATGGGCTCGAAGCCGTCGTGGCTCCCGTGGAAACTGTGGAGCACGGTCTCTTTCCCGCCCGAGCCCAGCTTGAACACTGTCGAGGGCGATACAGTAGTCCCATAGAGGTTGCCAGTTCCATCCGCAATCAGGCGCGCCAAGGGACCACCTCCGTCTGTTCCTCCGGTAAATCGATAGAGGGTCTTGAATTTGTATGCTGGACTCGCGCCGTCATCCGCCCCTTGGAAGCTATACAAAGTCTGCGCCTTCGCCCCAATCACTGTTAAAACTAGTATGACCAACACTAGCGCACTCCTCATTTGCGAAATCGATGGCACTTTGCTTCTCATAGTGATTCTCCTTCACCGGGCTCGAAGGCCAGAGCTGGGACGATTCTATGGCACCCGAAAATTCACATTGCTCGTCAACGTCCCGCTCGTTGTCTTCACCTTGACCTTGCCGGTGGTAGCCCCGGCGGGGACGGTGGTCGTAATCTCGGAGCCCGAAACTACTTTGAACTTCGCCGCCTTGCCGTTAAACGTGACGCTGGTAGCGCCCGTAAGCTTCGTTCCCAGAATCGTGACGGCCGTTCTTACCTTACCGGACGTGGGGTTCGTTTCCACAAACGGTCCCAGACCCATGGACAGGCCGAAGACAGTGCCGCATTCAGCACCGTTGCAAGAGTTGTTAGTCCCGCCGTTTATCGTTGTCCCGTAGAAGTTTCCGTCGGTTGCCTGAACCAGCACCGCTTGGGGGTATGCGCCGTCCGTTAAGTTCAAGTTGAAGCTATGCAGCGTAGTCAGTGTGCCACCGGGGGTGATTTGGAAGATCGTGCCATAGCCATAGGTCCCACCGGCTATCGTTGTTCCGTAGAAGTTCCCATCGGTCGCCTGAACCAGCCCCGCTTGGGGCTGTAAGCCGTCTGTGCAACCGATTTGGACGCAAAAATTGTACAGTGTACTTAGCGTGCCACTGAGGGTGATCTTGAAAATCGTGCCGCCCTCGTTGGCCCCGCCCGATGATGTCGTTCCGTAGAGGTTCCGATCGGTCGCCTGAACCAGACCCCCATAGGGGTTCGCGCCATCCGTACAGCTAGGTTGGACGCAAAAGCTGTAAAGCAAAGTGAATGTGCCACCGGGGGTAATTCTGAAAACCGTGCCACCGCTGTCGGCCCCGCCGTTGTAGGTTGTTCCGTAGAGGTTCCCATCAGTAACTTGCACCAGCCCCCCTTCGGATTGTTCACCGTCCGACTCGTCAAAGTTGTGAAGTGTGGTCAACGTGCCATCGGGGGTGATTTTGAAGACCGTGCCATATCCGCTAAATGGCCCTCCGGCGGTCGTCCCGTAGAAGTCTCCATTAGTAGCTTGCACCAGCCCCGCATAGGGCTCTGCGCCGTCTATACAGCTAGGTTGAGCGCAAAAGCTGTACAGGATGGTCAAGGTGCCACCGGGGGTGGTTTTAAAGACTGTCCCGTAAAAACGAGAGCCACCCCCAGCAGTCGTCCCGTAAAGGTTTCCATTAATGGCTTGCACCATCCCCGCGAAGGGGAAAGCGCCGTCCGTGGTCGCGTCATCGAAGCTGTACAGCGAGGTCAGCGCACCAGCGGGGGTGATTTCGAAGATCGTGCCAACGTTCTTGGCCCCGCCCGATGAGGTAGTTCCGTAAAGGTTTCCATTAGTGGCTTGCACCAGCCCTGCGGAGGGACCAAAACCGTCCGTGTTGTCGAAGCTGTGCAGTACGGTGTAACTCTGCGCTTGCGCCGATTGGGATATAACGACCACCAGGAGGAGCACTACGGCCAATGCTACCGCTGTGCTTGTCGCTCGTGAAATCGAGCCGCATTGCAGTTTGCTTCGCATAGACTTCTCCTTTCCACCGGGAACGTCATTTTTCCAGCTCAACATTACTGTGGGCTCTGTGACATTCCTTCTATCGAACTCGCCCCGTGCTGAGCCTCCGAAGCGGAGGTACGGGCCGACCGAGTGGACTGCAAAGCCGCTTGGGGCAAGGCTTCCCACATCTACGCCAGAATAGTGCGCTCAAAAGAAACCGGGGTCAACGTGCAGGAATCTGCACACGAGTTAGCCGGTGAAAACGGAGGTTGCTTGGCCCAAAACTTCCCAAGTAATCTAAAATCAAAAGATGTGGGTGTTGGCGATAAAAAAGAGTAGCCGCGAGAAAACAACAGGCTTCCAAGAGATGGGGACGCTCAGATGTGACGGTTGCGGCGAGGAGTTCTTCATCGGCCACGACCCAAAATTGGCAGACAAGTGGGTTGCAGCAAAGCAAGCAGCGTGGCTGGAAAAGGTGCTTGCTGAAGAGCACGAGCGCGATAAGACGCACTCCAACCGAATCGAACTGCCGGACTGATTTGCGAGAGCTGAGCCGAGAGCGCTTGGTGTCTAAAGTCTTGACCCACCCTTCAGTCGGGAGCATAATTGCCGCCTCGACCGACCGCATGCTTTCCCTCAGCGGTCACCGGCCGAGCGGGTCCCAGTGTCTTAATCCTTGGATTGATCCACACTGTTCTTTGTTCTTTCATGAAGTTCGCACTGGAGGTGCTCCAAATGACAAAGAATCGAATGTCAGATTGTCTTGCGGTCGCAATGCGCTGCTCTCGGGCTCCGCACGCTTTGGTCTTCGTGGTCATGCTGGCGCTTTCTTTCGTTGCGACTCAACCGATGCAAGCGCAATCGGAGCCTGCCTACACTTTCAGTATCCTCCACACCTTCGACGGCACCAACGGAGAAACCCCCGATGGGGCATTGATCATGGATTCAGAGGGCAGCTTGTACAGCACCACGACCTACGGTGGCAATGCGGGCTGTATCAACGCCGGCGGGTTTTCTGGCTGCGGAACGGTGTTCAAGCTAAACAAAAATGGCAAGCAAATTATGCTCTATAAGTTTCCCGGCAGTGGTGCTGACGGCGCAAACTCCGATGTAGGTTTGGTGGTGGATAAGGCGGGCAACCTCTACGGCACCACCCTAAGCGGCGGCGCTGACAACAGTGGAACCGTGTTCAAGCTGGATACAAGCGGCAAAGAGACTGTGTTGTACAGCTTCACCGGGGGGAAGGACGGAGGAACTCCGAACGCAGCCTTAATTTTCGATCCAGCGGGCAACCTCTACGGGACTGCTGAAGCGGGCGGCGATGTCGGCTGCACCAACCCCTTGAACTTCAGTGGTTGCGGAGTCGTATTCAAAGTGGATAAGACGACTGGCAAGGAGACTGTGCTGTACACCTTTACCGGGGGTAAGGATGGCGCAACCCCCATTGCAGCGTTGAGCAGGGATGCAGCGGGCAATCTCTACGGCACCACTTTTTTAGGAGGCGATCTGAGCTGCACGAGCCCGCTTGGCCCCGGCAACGGTTGCGGTCTCGTTTTCAAGATAAATAAGGCAACGGGCAACGAGGGTGTCCTGCATAGGTTCAATGGTACGGATGGAGCAGCACCCGGTGCCGCTCTGTACATCGATAAATCGGGCGATCTTTACGGCACCACCTTCTATGGTGGGAGTTTCGATTTCGGAGTTGTCTTCAAGCTGGATACGAACCGCAACGAGACCGTGCTGTATGCCTTTGCCGGGGGTACAGATGGCGGAGAGCCTGACGGTGCTTTGATCACCGATGCCGCAGGTAACTTCTACAGCACAGCGAATGAAGGGGGCGATCTCAGTTGTAGTGATCCGATTGCGTCACCCGGTTGTGGAGTGGTCTTCATGCTGAACAAGACGACTGGCGTGGAGACCGTGCTGTACAGCTTCACGGGAGGCGCGGATGGAGCCGTTCCCGCCGTAACTTTGATTCGCGATGCCGCAGGCAATCTTTACGGCACCGCCATGGATGGAGGCAACCCCAGTTGCAGTGGTCAGTTTATAGCTGGCTGCGGGACGGTGTTCAAACTTGCCCCTTGATTGTGGAGAGTGAGGCAACCTCTGCAACCCTGAACCGAGACGAATGGCCTGACGGTGACATCTGCCACTCTTACGCCAGCACTTATGGCTGCGAGGTGAATAGTTAACAGACTCTCGTATTCACCGCAGTTGGCATCTCCGCACCAATAACCACGTGGTTTGTTTCATTCATCAGTCGGCAAACTGAGGCTCTCGAAATGTTGTGGCGCTTGGCGACCTGCGTGAGAGACATTCCCATGCGGCGATCTTCGACTACCTGCTCCCGATTCACATCCAGTCGTGCTCGACCAATTTGCCTGCCCTCTCACTTCGCCCTACGCATGCCCGATTTCACTCTTTCCACAGTCAATGACCGTTCCAATTCTGCGATTGCCGAAATTATGGTGACGAAAAGACGCCCCATGGGACCGCCGGTCGCCACTCCCTCTCTGCGGCTGATGAACTCTATCCCCCAGACTGTCCAGCTCATCTATTATCTGTAGAAAATTTCGGGTGCTTCTCGCAATTCTGTCGAAATGCCGCGACCAGCACCACCGAGAACTTCTTTCGCCGAGCATCAGCCATCAGCGCATCAAGCCCCGGACGACGAGCTTTCTGTCCACAGACGCCACGATCCTCGTATTCATGCACAACTTCAAAGCCCCTCTGTGCCGCAAACTCTCTCAAGTCGTAGAGTTGCGACTCAACGTGTTGGTCCGGGGTCGAAACTCTTACGTAGATGCCTGCTTTCATCATGGCGGTGATTCTCCTTTTCGCTTACTGAGTAGGACGAAACCGGCTTCTGGGAGCCTATCAGTATTTCCGGTCGCATCGGCAGGTCAGTGCGAGCGCCCACACACCCGAGCCTCGGCGAAACACTCCCAAGATCGGGCGAAACGATCCGTGCCCCTGCGGCTCCGGAAAGAAGTACAAGCGGTGCTGCGGCGCAACTGTGAACTGAGCGCCTTGTGGCTCTGCTCAGAATCTCTTTGACCTCCAAGTGCGATAATTGCTGCGCGAGGGGCGTCGGTCATGAAAAGCAGACAGGGATACAAGGGCTATGTCATCGAGGCACGGTCAGACGAACTGCGGGACGGCGAATTCTCGGCGGAGTTCTCCATCGAACAGCACGGCGCTGTTGAAGTGACCGAGACGCAGTTTTACCTGCCCCATACGTTCCAGTCGGAGGAGTCCGCAATTGAGGCAGCAACTCAGGCTGGGCAGCAGAAGATTGATGCGGGATTTGAGCGGGGACGCGCCGTGGCGAAAGGGTGAGCACGAGGTTCCATCTTAAGCGGACCGCACTGGGAGGCTTGAGTGACCAAAAAGGACAAGGAAAGGTACACACTGACCAGCGCTGCCAGACCTCATATTGCGGAGGGAGGGAAAGACACTGTGCAGGCGGAGATTCTTTACAAATGCCTCGAACCCTACGGCTCGATACTTACGCTAGAGCAGCTAATTGTGGCTGCCAAGAAACGAAACTACGAGTCCACGTTCAAGCATGAAGAGTCAGCAACTGTGCGTGAGTCGCTGCTTTACCATTTGAACCGATTCAAGAAGAGGGGATTCGTGCGCGTTGTTGAAGACTCACCCGATTTGGGATGAGGCTTGAAATCCGAAGGAAATACTGTGGGTGCATCTCTGCCCAAATACCAAATCGTCCGCAGTCAGGTGAGCGCTTAACACGTTCACACCGGAGTGAACCACGGCAAACCGCTTCCATTAGTCGGGCGGAACGATCCGTGCCACTGCGGCTCGGGCAGAAATACAAGCGGTGCTGCGGCGGGGCGATGGGGAACTGACGCGTACGCTCGCTGCTTAATCTCCTGAAATCGAAGTGCGATAATTGCTGCGCGAGGGTCGTCGGTCATGAAAAGCAGGCAGGGATACAAGGGCTATGTCATCGAGGCACGGTCAGACGAACTACGGGACGGTGAATTCTCCGCGGAGTTCTCCATCGAACAGCACGACGGTGCTGGAGTGACCGAGACGCAGTTTTACCTGCCCCATACGTTCCTGTCGCAGGAATTGGCTATTGCCGCCGCAATTCAGGCGGGGCAGCAGAAGGTTGATGTGGGATTTGAGCGGGGACGTGGCGTCGCGAGCGGGTGAATCCCAAGCCGAGCTTAGGATGTGTTGACTTTGGATTTCCAGCCCACAGTCCAACCCACAACTGCTGCTTCCAGTGGTTCATTGCAGCGACTTTGGCGGCTCCCTATGGTTTGTAAGTCGCTGAAAAGACAAATACGCCTACACTTTTAAGGCATGGGTCGCAGGTTCGAATCCTGCCGCGCTCACCAGTAATCCCTTCGGATCATGGGACTTGCACTGCCAGGCTTTTTCAGCCAAGAGATTCTGACTCACACACCCAACCTACGGCTTGCGAGCCACCGCAGCTGAAACATCATGCATCTCAGCCGTGACCGCTTTACCTTGCTCACCGCATTTACGAAGCAAAGAAACCAATGAAGCCGAGCACAACGGCCTTCATTTCACTTGTGAACCACACCGTGGTCGATGCACTGAGGAGGCCTCGTTGCTTCTAAATGTGCGAAACGATCAGCAAGCTGCCTGCAACAGCAATAATGTCCTCCGCTATCGCCACGGCGAAGTCTGCGAGATGTGCCCGTGACACGAGATCGCGACGAATTTGGTAGCCCGCAAATGTTCCTACGAGGACACCGGCGATGCCGACGATTCCAGCACCTAACAAATTTCCGCCAGTGCCTGCCGCCAGCGCAATACCGCCTAAGCAGCCAAAAACGATTCGGGCGATCAGTCCGACAGGTGCAGTACGTGCCGGGGTGTTAGGCAGCTTGTCTGCGATCAGTTCAACGAGAGCCAGCAGCGTAAAGACAATGAGAGTCACGGGGCGGCCTAAAAAGGCGAGCTTAGTTCCTGCAAAATGCAGCCAGCCGAGATGCGCAGCCCAGCAGACAGCCGCCGGTGGTGTCAGCGAGCGCAGTCCAGTTAAGCAGCCGAAAAGAAAGCAGAGGAGAAGCAATGTCATGGCAACGCTCCTTTCGTTGGATGCAAGTGCCCTAGTCTATCGGAAGTCATTCTAACCACTTCCCTTGGTGCCATAAAGCAGAACGGCAACCTCTGAGGGGAACAGTGGTCAAGAACTGGTCAATAGTGAGCATCTGGGAAAGCATTGCAGGATGGATTATAGGGTCATGACAATAAGGGATGTGTTCTTCACCCGACCGCCTCCGCCTCCTGTACTGTCTGCGGTGCAGCGATTGGATTAGTTTTTGAACTCGATCCGGGACAAAAACTCTTTAGTCGTAACGGGAAAACTTGAGGAATTTGATGAGCCGCACAGAAGCGAGAAGCCATTTTGAGAGCGGGGAGACCACAACGTTCCAGCACTTCTCCACTGAGCGACCGCTAATCTACTAAGAATACAGTATTAAACCCTTGGCACGGCGCGTGCATCTGAGGATGGGTGGCGAGATTGCAAGACAATTATTTTGAGTGTCGATAAGTGAAAAGATCCGCGACATGGTCATCAGACAGGGCCATCAGACAGGGTCATCAGACAGGGTCATCAGACAGGATCATCACTCATTGGTTAAAAAAAAAAGGGATAAAGCAACTATGATCAACATCAATTGTTGGAAGACTGCTCCCTCCGAATCTCGATCGAGACAGTGGCTGGTGTTTGGCTGCTTGGTGCTGACGCTACTATTGTGCGCATTGAATGTCAGTTGCTCCGGAGGCAATTCGAACAATTCGCCAACCGGCGGGGGTGGGGGTGGAGGCGGTGGTGTTTCTGGGCCCTTTTTTGGAATGGCCACGAACCTCTTGACAGATCCGTGGCCCGCTTCTCTGGTGCCCGTTGCCAGTTGGCGTAGTCTTGGCGGCCAGGTGAAATGGGCTGACATCAATACCGCGGATGGTACGTATGATTTCTCCACGCTAGACCAATGGCTCGCTAAGGCGCAGGCAGGTGGTCAGGATGTAATGTTCACGATGTTTGCGACCCCGAGTTGGGCTTCGTCGCGAGGGGTCAACTGCATTGCCCAGGGCAATCCCGCCGGCTGTGTTGGGCCGCCAAACACGACCTGCGGCTTCCAGTCGCAGAATGGACCTGGCATTTGTGATCCGCCCGACGATCTGAACTGCGACGGAACCGGTACTGACCAGCACTTTCAGAACTTTGTGACGGCGCTGCTGAACCACGTCGGTTCCGGCAAAATCAAATATTGGGAAATGTGGAATGAGCCGGACGTAACGCACGAGTGGAATGCTGTGGCGGATTGTCCGAATAACCCGAATGCACAATATGTGATGTTGGCAAGAATGGCGCAGGATATGCGGACTATCGTGTCCGCGGTCGATTCGAGTGCGAAGTTCACGACGCCGGCACCAGTGGGCGATGTTAAGGACTGGCTGAACGGATATCTCACTAACAGCAATGGTGGAAGTTTAGCCGACATCATCACCTTCCACGGGTACGTCTCGCAGACTTGCCAGGGATGCCCGGTACCCGAGGATGTCGTGGGAATCGTTACGAATATGCTGACCGTCATGACGGACAATGGCCAGGCGAGCAAGCCGCTATTTGATACCGAAGGCAGTTGGGGCGCCGTGAACGACGCTCCCGCAATTACCGATCCTCAGCAACAGGCGGCTTTCGCTGCGCGCTATTACCTGCTGCAGATGGGGGCCGGGGTAGCGAAGTTGTATTGGTACGGATGGGATTTCACGGATAGCGGTGAGTTCTTCGACCCGACCACCCAGTCACTGACTCCAGCGGGTGTGGCCTACCAGCAGATTGTGAAATGGACGTCCGGGGGTACGGTTCAGAAATGCATCAATAATAGTGGAACCCAGTGGAGCTGCACGATCACAGGCTCGGGCTCGTCTTCCATGGCCTTGTGGGATACCTCACAAACCTGTAGTGCTGGTGTGTGCGGCACTACGACTGTTACGGCGCCACAGGGATTCAGCTTGTATCTCGATGTGGCAGGGAACCAGCACACCGTTTCCGAAGGCACAGTCCCGATAGGCGCGCAACCAATCTTGATGACCAACAACTAGCCGCGCAGGTATTTTCTTGAGGACGCGACGAGTCAAATCTCTGGCCGCCGATGAAGGCGTGTCGCTCGGATTCCTTGAACTCTCCGCCTAACTCCCGGAAGTTTTGTCGATCGTATCAATCAGAATCAGAACACCCCAAAGGTCCTGCGCCTTCAGCGTTACGTTCGTAACTCTCTCGATCCTCTTTGTTGCGTTGATAATGCTATCTACTCAGCTCAAGCAGTCTCCGCCCAAAATCATACAGTGCACCCCAGCACTCAAGGGGCGGACCAGCCCAACGAATTATGTCGACCGCTACAAGGATGTCCGAAGGGGACCAGCAGAGAATTTCTCAGGAACTGTCGCTGCTGGATAAGGCTGTGCTCGCAATGATCATGGCTCAACGGCCGCTGTCGAGCATTCTTGAATCCCTGTGCCTGAAGATCGAAGAAAGATCCGAGGGTCTGGTCTGCTCGGTTCTTCTCCTTGACTCCGACGGGGAGACCCTCCGTCACGGAGCCGCTCCAAGCCTCCCTCCGAGCTACAGTAAAGCTATTGACGGTACAAAGATTGGACCCCGCGTTGGCTCCTGCGGCACTGCAGCCTACAGGCGGCAGCCTGTGGTGGTAATCGACATCGCGGACGATCCCCTTTGGGCTGACTTTCGCCATCTGGCCTTATCTCACGGCCTTCGGGCTTGCTGGTCGATGCCGATCTCATTCCAGGACGGCGTCGTCCTGGGGACGTTCGCTTGTTATTATCGACAACCTCGCTCACCCGACTCCTATCACCTTTCGCTGATTGATCGCGCTACCCATCTGGCCAGTCTTGCCATTGAACATCATCGCACCAAGAAGCAACTTCAGGCTGCGGAGAGCCGATACCGCACTCTCGTGGAACGGCTGCCTGCCATCACTTACATGGCCGAGGTCGGCGTGCAGGGGCGCTGGTTTTTTGTAAGTCCTCAGATCGAAACCATGCTGGGCTACACTCCGGATGAATGGATGGCGGATCCCACCTTATGGATGACCCGGATCCACCACGATGACCTGGAGATTGCGCTGGAGGCAGAGAAGCGGGTACAGGAAACGGGCGAACTATACAAAGCCGAGTACCGCATGTGTGCTCGCGATGGCCGGATTCTTTGGTTTCGAGACGAAGGCAAGATTCTAGCGGACATCGCCGCCGCCAAGCCGGTCATGCAGGGTGTGCTTTACGACATCACCGAATACAAGCGGCTCGAGGAACAACTTAGGCAGTCGCAGAAGATGGAAGCCGTTGGCCAACTCGCAGGTGGAGTGGCTCATGATTTCAATAATCTCTTGATGATTATTGAAGCCCACAGTGACCGCATCCGGGAAAAGGTTTCCCCCGATGATTCCGTGTACGCCGATGCTGTCGAAATTCGAAATACGGTTGCTCGCGCCGCGTCCCTGACCGAGCGGTTACTCGCGTTCGGCCGCAAGCAACTGCTGCAGCCCAGAGTATTGGACCTGTCTTCCGTGCTGCATGAGACCGGAAACATGATTCGTCGCCTTCTGGCTGAGAACATCGAACTCGAGGTCAATGTTGAACCAGGACTCTTGTCGGTCAAGGTTGACCGGAATCAGATCGAACAGGCGATCCTCAATCTTGCCGTCAACGCGCGTGACGCCATGCCCAATGGGGGCCAACTTACCATCAGCGCCCAAAATGCATGCTTCGAGCGAGCTCAAACCTGGCGTCATGGCTCGGTTCAGCCTGGAAAGTATGTGGTCCTTGGCGTCAGCGATACCGGAAGTGGCATGAGCGCGGAAACACAGTCGCATATTTTTGAACCCTTCTTCACCACCAAGGGACCAGGCAAAGGAACAGGATTAGGCCTCTCCACGATGTACGGGATGGTCAAGCAAAGTGACGGAGCAATCTCTGTCGAGAGCGAACCGAATCGAGGGTGTGTCTTTAAGGTATTTCTTCCAGCGTGTGAAGGGGAAAGCAGTCCCGACGACGCACCGGTATCCTCCCGTTCTTCAGCATCGGGAAACGAAACCATTTTGCTGGTTGAGGATCAGGCCGGTATTCGGGAGGTAGCCAATGAGTACCTTCTGCAACTCGGATACAACGTGTTGGTTGCGCCAGATGGTGAAGCCGCCATGGAGGTCGTGCAGTCGCAGAATCAACGCATCGATCTTCTGGTGACGGACCTGGTGATGCCGAAGATGGGCGGGCGCCAGTTGGCGGCGCGAGTGGCCGAAATGTATCCCCAAACAAAGGTGCTGTTCATGTCTGGCTACCCAGATGTCGCGATTGAGGGCTTGGAAGACGCCATGCCAGATAAAGAGATTCTGCGAAAACCATTCTCGCTCAAGACCCTCGCCGCCAGGGCGCGATTATTGCTGGAGGCTAGCAACGAACAAACCTCGGGTTCTTCTTGAGTCGTTGTTCCCGATGAGCATCCTGCTTACGATCCAACTCTCAGGGGCGGCGCTGTTTCGCTGCTACCAACGCCGTTGCCTTTTGGGCGATAAGGTTAAATCCTTTTCCGGCAGCATCTTTCGTCAGCGCTGTGAGTTCAGCGCGGCCTGTGACGATCTTTCCGGACCTTAGTTGGATCTCTCCGTGAGCCAGACGGGCCTGAAGCTGGCAAGGTACCAGGCCAAATCTTGCGGCTTCACGTGAATTGGTTGAGAGATTCAGAAGAGCCTGATCTGATTTGCCTGAATCGGCTTGGATTTGGGCATCGACGATCGCTATCGATAAGCGATTGAGAACGTTTTGAGACTTGGCCACGAGCAATCTGGCATTGACGGCTTCCCGTTCGGCATCATCGGATTTTTTTTCCGTGAGCAAAGCTTGAAGCAGTACGGCATCCGCGGCGATCTCATCGTCTGGATGCGCTTCCTTCCGATATTCGTTCCGGACTTCGCGCGCAGCCTGTTCGGCATCGGCCGCATGTCCTTCTTCGATCGACAAAGCGGCCAGTCGCAGGCGGGTTGCGGCTGCATTGCTAGTCTCGCCAACCTCGATGCGAATTTGCAACGCTTCTTCCAAATTCTTGCGCGCCTGGGGGAGATCGCCCTCAGCCATCAGAATTTCTCCGCGGTTGTCCAGAGTTCGGGCTGCGTGCGACTTGTCGTTGGTTTGGCGAGTAATGTCGAGTGCCTCGATGACCGATTGTTTCGCGCTGCCGAGCTCTCCATGAAGATAGAAAGCCCCAGCGATATGAGCCTGAGCCGTCGCCAACGTCCGGCGGTCCCCCTTTTGACGCGCCAGTTCCCCCGCGGTCCGATAGTTGACGATTGCTCCGGCAACATCCCCCAAACCGGTTTGGACGTCGGCAAATTCGACCAGCGTCAGCGCGTCCGTACCTCCGAGTTCGCGCGAGATCGACAGCACCTCCAGAAATGTCTGCTTCGCCCCTGCCAGATCACCTTCGTCAACTCGCACATTCGCCAAATTTGCCAGCGCAGTGCCTTGGCCGGCCTTGTTTCCCGTCGTTCTCCAACTAGAAAGAGCTTCCTCGTAGCACTTCTTTGCTTGTGGCAGATTGCCTTTCTGATACCAAACGAGGCCAGCATTGTTGACGGTTTTGGCGACTTCTCCGCTGTAGCCCGCCGAGGCCCAGATTCGGCGAGACTCTTCCCATGCAGCCAAGGCTTTTTCATTTTCTCCTAGATTAAAATGCGCAGATCCTTCGGAGAGCCTGGCGCTGGCCTCCACAAACCTTGAGCCTTCCGCTGCGGCTTGATTCGCTGCCGCTGCAGCAGCGGCTAACTGTCCCTTGGAATCACCCAAGGCCCTCCTCGTTTGAGATTCCTGCAAACTAATACGAGGATCGTCACTCTGCGGTGGAGGCAACACTTTCAACGCCGCGATAGTAGCCAGGGCGTCTTTAGGCTTGCCACCGCGTGTCTCAGCATTGGCTAACTTCAAACCGTATTCGGCGTTGTCGGGGAAAAACCCCGCCAGAGTTTGGTAAACCCCAATGGCGACGGGCCACTCGCGCGACTTCTCTCGGTATTGGCCCTCAACCAGCAGGCGATCCTCCCGGCTTAAGTTGCCCGACAGTTCGAACGCAAGTCTCGCCTCGTCCTTCGCTTTATCGTCGTAGCCCAGTGCGGACCACGCGAGCGCGAGTGCGGTATGAGCCAAAGGGAACTTCGGATCGACGCTAATGGCTTTTTGTAATGGAGCTAAGGCCTCGCGTGAGTTGAACACACGCATCTTCGCAAGTCCTTGCGTGTAGAGACGCGCCGCCTCTGGAGTCGCAGGGTAGCTGGCCTGCACTCCAGCCGCATCCACAGCGTCCAGTTCTCCGATCCCTAATCTGCGTCGAAGATCCGAGCCGGCGCGCGACACCAAATCGAACAGATTTATCTCGCTCCCTGCCTCCGCGACTGCAGCGATTGTCTCGCCGGAGGTCGCGTCCTGAAGCCGCACGTCGAGACGAAGCTGGCCTCCGGAAAGTTTCCCCAGAGTGGTATAGCTACCCACAAGCATCAGGTCACCGCCCATATAATTGTGCACACGTTTCAGAGTGTCGGCGGCGAGTGTATCCGTGTCGGCCAAAGATAGGTCGCGTTCCATGCGGGCAACGTTCTCTGCGGGAATCACTCGCAGTTTTTCTCCAGCTGAAAGTTCGGTGGCGAACATCTCTGAGAGAGCGGTCGAGAGCCATGCCGTTTCATCGCGTTTCGAGGCATTCTGGAAGCCTAGGATGGCTACCGACTTGCGCAACTTCACGTCGTGCCCGGAAAAAGGTTGGGCCGTCTTGCTTCTGTGCTGGAAGAGCCAGGCGCGCGAACCTCGCCAATTGAGACCCAACAATACACCGATGAAAAGCAACGGCGCAAAAAGCAAAAGCCATCTGTTCGTACGAATTTTCGTTTTGGCGGGTCGGGGATGGGAGACGGGATGTGAACCGTCCAAAACCTCAAGTGCGGAGTGCACTTCACTGGCCCGCTGATAGCGATCGCCGGGCGATTTCTCCAGGCAGCGGGAAATGACTGCACTCAGATCCGAAGGGACACGTGCGGGAAGCGGTGTGGGAGCGTCGCGCAGGATCGCGGAACTCAGTTCAAAGGCGGTCTGCCCGCGAAAAGGGTGGTTCCCACTAGCCATTTCGTAAAGCAAAACGCCCAGCGCCCAAGTATCCGTCCGCGCGTCTGCGGGCTTGCCCCCCAACAATTCCGGAGCGAGGTAGGACAGAGTACCTACAATCGTTCGCGATTCTGTGAGTGGAGCTTTGGACGAAACGGCCTCCTGTAGTTCAGAGTCTCGTAAGCGCGCGGCTAAGCCGAAATCCAGTACCTTGACGCGCCCTTCTGGCGTGACCACCGCATTCGTACTTTTCAGGTCACGATGGATCACGCCGCGTGCGTGGGCATGGGCGAGTGCATCGGCAATCTGCATCCCGTAACGAACGACCAAATCCGGCGACAGGCCGTTGGTTCCTAGAAGAGAACGGAGCGGCTGACCCTCCACCTGCTCCATGACAATGAAGGCTTCGCCGTCGGAGTCGCCGACTTCGTGGATCGTGCAAACGTTGGGATGGTTGAGGGATGAGGCGGCCCGGGCTTCATGGAGCAGCAGGTCGCGCGCAGTCTTGTCTGCGAGCACCCGATCGCCTACTAGCTTGATCGCAACTTTGCGTTCCAGGATGGTGTCGAAGGCCGAATAAACCACTCCCATCCCGCCTGCACCCAGTTGTTCCTGGATGCGATAGTGGCCAAAGATTTTGCCTGTCGGTGGAGAGCGATCCGCCATTGCGACGCATCTTAGAACCCGGTCCCAAGCATGTCAATCGACGCGCGGAAGCCGCGAAAGAAGAAAGGTCGCCGGAACTAGGACGGGGAATCAGGGTCCGCAGGAAGTTGAAGACGCTGGAGCTTCGTTCGTAACCCCTCTCGGCTGATTCCTAGGACCTCTGCGGCGCGGGTGCGGTTTCCGGCGGTATGCTGCAGCACGGAGAGAATCAGTTGCTTCTCCATTTCCCGCAGCGACATCGGAGCTATCGGTGGCGGTTGTGGCGAGATCGCCGACTGGCCATTGCCACGATTACGAATTCTTTCATTTAGCAAATCGGCGCCGCATGGGACATCAGCGGATGCCAGCGCGGCAAGCCTGGCCATTTCACTCTCCAGTTCCCGCACGTTCCCCGGAAAACTGTAGGCCGTCAATGCGGATAAACAATCCTCAGTCAGGCGCGGTACTGGACGGCCGTAGCGTGCCGCCGCAGTCCGAAGAAAGTGTTCAGCCAGAAGCCTGGTGTCGTGGGGCCGGTCGCGCAAAGGTGGCAAACGAAGGGTGATGGCGGACAGGCGGAAAAAGAGGTCGGCTCGGAACCTGCCGGCCTTCACTTCGCTCTCCAGATCGCGGTTGGTCGCGGCCACGAACCGGACATCTACTTGTTCGGTCCGGGAGTTGCCCAGTCGCGTAAACTCGCCGGACTGCAGGACACGAAGAAGATGAGGCTGCAGATCGAGCGGGAGATCGCCGATCTCATCGAGAAAGAGGGTACCCCGATGGGCGGCTCCGATAAAGCCGACGCGATCGCGGTTCGCTCCCGTGAACGCACCTCGGACGAACCCGAACAGTTCAGAGCCAATCAGGGTTGCTGGAATGGCAGCGCAATTCAAGGCGATAAAAGGCCCTTTTACACGCGCGCTATGGCGATAGACAGCCCGCGCGATTAATTCCTTTCCGGTTCCGGTTTCTCCCTCGATCAGAACCGGCAGATCCGTTGTTGCAATCTGGTGCACGGTCTGCAGAACACGCGCCATTCCGGGGTCCGCCGTCAGTATTCCGTCGGATTGGCTGTGGGCAAGTTCCAGCGCGGCAGCGCGGCGCTGTGCCTGGCTCATAGCGACCGCGGCCCGCAAGCGTGGCGCCGCCAGCGCGCAAACTTCATCCAGCAAGTCTCGCTGCTCTTCGGTAAAACAATTTGTGACGTGGCGGTTTTCCAGATAGATAAGGGCGAACGCTTCGTCGCTGGCCACCAGAGGTGCGCACAGAACAGATCGCAGTGAGAGTTGCTGAATGCTCGGCTGCCGGTTGTAGGGCTCGGTTATCGAAGCGTCGCCGATCAGGACTGCTCTCCCGCTCTCCATCACAGACCCGGCGATGGAGCGGCTTACCACGTCTTCTGCTTGAGAGAGCGCTTCACTGCGAAAATTCCGTGCTGCCGTCGCTCGAAACTCTCCGCCCTCACGCACGACTACAAATCCCCGATCGGCTCCCAGTCCTTCGATCAAGGTGTCGAGAAGCCCGCTAAGTAGTTCGCCGTATTCGCCCTCCCTTAGCAACGCTTTCGACACTCGATAGAGAAGGCCCAGGTGTTCGGCTGGAGGATTGTCTCGATTCAGGGCCATGCCAAGCCTTTCACTCGGGAATATAGCATCATTCAGAGATGTGCCGTGACCCTCGTCCAAGCAGGAAAGGTGCGAAACCTATCGGGATTTGCGAACAGCGAGGTCATTCCTATTGCTTGCCGAATGGCTGAATCTGCACGAACTGCCAGCCGAACCGCCCTTTGATGCAGAGATTGCCGTGAGTCACGCTGTGGTCGAGCGGCGACATCACACGAACGATCTGGCCTTCCTGTTGGAGCACGGTGAGGTCGCAGCCTACGCCGCAATAAGGACAGATGGTGTCAGTCTGGGTTTGGAGGCTTTCATTCCATGTGCCCGCCTCGCGCATGTCATATTCACTTTTGAACATCAGCGCGCCGGTGGGGCAGACCCCGATGCAGTTGCCGCAATAGACGCAAGCTGAGTCTGGCAGTGGAACGTCAAATTCGGTGGCGATGTGGGCGGAGAAGCCGCGGCCGGCCACAGCAATCGCAAAGGTGTTTTGCACGTCGAAGCCGCACGCCTCCACGCACTTGTAGCACAGAACGCATTTGGAGTAGTCGCGGACGTAAAGCTCGTTATCAATTTTTACTGGCTGCACGACTGTGGCTCGGGCTGTACCGAAGCGTTCGGGATGCGCGCCGTACCGCTCCATGTACGTCTGCATCGCCGGTGCCGTGGAAAGGTCTACGGACGAAGACAGGAATTCCAATACCAATCGCCGGCTCAGGCGGACGCGTTCCGAATCCGTTTTAATGGACATGTTCGGTTCCACCTTGCGTGAGCAGGCGGGAACGAGCGTGCGCGACCCCTCCAACTCCACTACACAGACGCGGCATACGTTGACAGGTGTGAGGCTCTCCAAAAAGCAGAGCGTAGGAGTGTCAATGCCAAGCGTCCTTGCCGCATCCAGAATGGTGGAGCCCTCCGCGACCGAAACAGGTTTGCCATCAATCTTGATTTCAATGGAGCGGCGTTCGCGCTCGGGTGGCGCTTGCGGCACGGGGCCCCGAGGCAGAGGGATCGTAGGCTGCGGCGCATCGAGCGGTTGCCCGTCTGTAAACGACGAACTCATGAGAATAGACTCCATCGCTGGAGCGCGGACTCCAGCGCACTGGAGGCGGTCTGGCCCAGACCGCAGATTGAGGCATCGCGCATGGCTTGGGCTATTTCGCGCAACATGGCGATCTCCTGCGCTGTCGAGCTCAGGGGCTTGGCGCTCACGAGACGTTGCAGCGCTTCTTGCTGGCGTACCACGCCGACGCGGCAAGGAACGCACTGGCCACACGTTTCGTGACGAAAGAAACCGGCAATCCGCAGCAGGATTTGGCGAAGATCCACTGTGTCGTCAAATAACATCACGACTCCGGAACCCAGAGTGGCTCCAATGGCGCGAGTGCCCTCGAAGGTGAGCGGCGTATCCAACTCGTGAGGCCCGACAAAGGTTCCGGCCGCGCCGCCAAGAAGAACCGCTTGCAGTTTGCCGCCCCCGGCCACGCCTCCGGCAAGATCAATGAGTTGGCGCAGCGTAGTTCCCATGACGATTTCGTAGACGCCGGGGCGCGCCACATGTCCGCAAAGGCAGAAGAGTCGAGTGTCGGCGGAGTTCTCAGTGCCGAGCCGGGCGAAAGCAGCGCCGCCCGCGAGGATGATGCCGGGAACGTTGACCAGGGTTTCCACGTTGTTAACGGCGGTCGGCTGGCGGAAGAGCCCGGACTGAGTGGGGAAGGGCGGCTTGTTGCGTGGTTCGCCGCGATAGCCTTCAATCGAGTTGAAGAGCGCGGTCTCTTCACCGCAGATATAGGCGCCGGCGCCCCGGCGAATTTCAATTTTGAATTGCACGCCCGTGCCAAGAACGTCGTCGCCGAGAAATCTGTTTTCGTTGGCCGACTTAATTGCCCGTAGGATGCGTTCGGCAGCCAGCGGATATTCGCCACGAAGGTAGATGTAACCGTGGCGCGCGCCGGTAACGAAGCCTGCAATCGTCATACCCTCGAGAACGGCGAAGGGATCGCCTTCCATGAGGATGCGGTCTTTGAACGTGCCTGGCTCGGATTCATCGGCGTTGCAGATGACATAATGCGCGCGAGTGGGATCTTGTCGCAGCAAATCACGTTGCAGGAAAAGCGCCTCCCACTTCTTGGCGGTGGGAAATGCCGCGCCTCCGCGGCCCAACAGTTTTGAAGCGGATAGCTCACGCAGCGTGCCTTCAGGGCCAAGGTCCAGAGCTCTGCGCAGACCTCGATAGCCGCCGAGTTGTTGATAAGCTTCCAAGGTTGAAGCGCCACCTCGGCCCATGCGATAGAGAAGCCGCAACGGTGAGGTTTCACTATTCTGAGCCGCCTGGGGCACGCTAGTGCGAATGTTCAGCGCATCAGGCTCGGCGAGCAGGCGACCGTGGGCGGCGTCGTCTATTAAAGACTGCACACTTTCCGCCGAGGCTGGGGCCAACACGCGCTCCTGAGATGTTTTCCCGGCCGAGGTGATCAGCGCCGCGGGAGCGCGTTCGCACAACCCAAGACACTGACTGCGAAGCCACACGCCGCGTCCTGCGGAGCATGGGGAAGATGCCGGACCAAGCGAGCCTTCCAGTTCGGCACAAAGTTTGTCCGAACCACGTGTGACGCAGGCAATGTCGTCGCAGACGTGGGCTACGACCTTTGGGCGGGGCTGGAGAGAAAACATTCCATAAAATGACGCTACGCCATGAACCTCCGCGGGAGCAACGTCCAGCCGCAACGCGACGTAGTTGAGCGCGCCAGGGCTGATCCAGCCGATTCGATTCTGGATCGCATGGAGGACGGGTAGAAGGCGATGCCGCTCGCCACTGGCGTCGCCGCTGAAAGCCGCGCGCGTGTCTCTGCCTTGCCGTCGGCCGCCTTGCCAGCTTGATTCCGGCGCTCCCAGATCGGAATCAACAGCGGCGCGCTCTTCTGCAGTCGGTTGCGCGTCGGTCAGATGAAGATCCAATCAAGTCCTCTTATACCTTCTCTATCTTTTCAATACGGATCGCCGTTGCCTTAAATTCCGACGTGCCCGACTTCGGGTCGACGGCGTCAATCGTCAGCTCGTTCGTTGCTATCTGATCGTGAGCGTGGACTGATAAAAACGCCAGGCCCGGACGCAACCCCGAATCAAAACGCACCGGTGCAATGAGCGAGCCGCGCCTCGACGTCACGCGGACTTCTTCACCTTCCCGCAATCTGTAGTGCTGACCGTCTTCCGGGGAAACCTCCAGCGCTTCTTTGCGCCGCAGTGGCGACGGATATCTCCTGGTTTGAACGCCCGTATTGTAATCGTCAAGCTGGCGGCCGGTGGTCAGGCGAATGGGATATTGCTGGTCAAGTTGGTCCACTGGCGCTTCGAATTCCACCACGCTGAAGGGCGCTCGGGGACCGATCAGCGGTTCACTCCAAAGCCGTCCGTGAAGAAACATTTCCCCCGGGTGAGACTCGTCGTAGCACGGCCACTGAATGCCCCCCATTTCTTCCAGGCGGCGGTAGCTCATGCCGGCGTGCATGGGGCTCAAGGTGCGAAGCTCATTCCAAATCCCTTCGGGATTGGGTGTGCCCCAGTCATGGCCGAGGCGGCGTGCCAGATCAGAAATAATATCGAGATCCTCGCGAACTCCGGCGGGAGGCGGCACGGTGCGGCGGACGCGCTGCACCCGGCGCTCGCTCGACGTCACTGTGCCTTCGCTTTCAAAGGCACCGGCGGCGGCGGGTAGCACAACGTCAGCGAGTTCAGCGGTGCTGGTATAGAAAAGGTCCTGGACCACGAGAAATCCTAGTCCACTCAGCCGCTTCAGAGCGCGATGCCGGTCGGCTTCAGAGTCGGCGGGATTCTCGCCCAGCACGTACAGCGTGGTGAGGCGGCCGTGATCGGGGTCATGGTCATGATCCATGGCCTCAAACATATCGCTCAAGTGCCAGCCGCGTTTGGGTTGGATCTTCACACCCCAGGCTTTTTCAAAATTGGCGCGCAGCTGGTCGTTCTCAACATGCTGGAAGCCGGTGAGACGGTCGGGAATTGCGCCCATGTCGCCGCCGCCCTGGACGTTATTTTGTCCGCGCAGGGGATTTACGCCACTACCGTAACGGCCCACATGCCCGGTCAGGATCGCTAGATTGATAAGGGCCACCACGTTGTCCACAGCGTTGTGATGCTCGGTGATACCCAGAGTCCAGCACAACTGGGCGCGTGGAGCTTTGGCATACGCATGGGCCATCTTGCGGATCGCCTCGGCCGGCACGCCGGTTTCACGTTCCGCCCGCTCCAGCGTGTACTTCTCAACGTGCGCTTTGTAGGCCTCAAACCCGCTCGTGGCGTGTTGGATGAACTTTTCGTTGGCCAGCCCGGCAACGATGATCTCGCGGCCCATCGCATTGGCCAGAGAAATATCAGAACCCACGTCCAAGCCTAACCACAATTTGGCCCAACGCGCGGAACTGGTGCGCCGCGGGTCTACTACATAAAGTTCGGCGCCGTTGTGCACGCCTTTCAGTAAGTGATGAAAAAAGATCGGATGCGTTTCCCGGGCATTCGATCCCCACAGCAGGATCACGTTAGTGTCTTCAATTTCGCGATAGGAGCTCGTCCCCCCGCCCGCTCCGAATACCGCCGCCAGACCGGCGACGCTGGGGGCGTGTCAAGTCCGGTTGCAGCTATCAATGTTGTTCGTGCCCATCACGCTGCGGACGAATTTTTGTGCTGCGTAGTTCAGTTCGTTGGTGGTCTTCGAGCAACTGAACATGCCAAAGTCTCGCGGATCTTTCTTCGCGATAGATCTGCGGAACGCCGCAACAACACGATCCATGGCTTCGTCCCAGCTAGCGGGACGATGCGAACCGTTCTCGCGCACTAGCGGTTGGGTAAGGCGAGCTTTCATTGGACTTAACATAGGCTCCTAAACGTATCTTAGGAAAATCGTAACACTCTTGATCTGGAATCCGCCGCGCGGCAGCAACAGAGGCCAGCCGGTGTTTCTAAGGTGTGATGGCAATCACGCGCAAAGGACTGCCGGAGCCGCCCACGATTTTCAGTGGCGCTGCAATGATGATGGCGCCGGTCGGCGGCAACTGATCAAGGTTCGACAAACCGGCCAGACCGAACTTGCCGCTGCCGTGCATTAAGTAGTGGTTCGGGAACGGGGGATCGAAGGTCGCGGCCTGACCCGCATCGGTTCCAACTGTTTCGACGCCGACGCCTAGCACATCCCGCTCTTGGGCAAGAAAAGCGGAAGTCTCCTTGGCTAGTCCTGGGGTGTGGGGTCCATTCTCCTTCAGATTGATGTAATCCTTGGGGTCCTTCCGCTTCGACCAGTCGGTACGCAAAAGAAACCACGCGCCAGCGGGGATGCGGCCGTGCTGTTCTTCCCACTGTTGAACGCGATCTACCGTCAGCAGATAGTTTGGGTTTCTTGCTACCTCTCCGGATATGTCGATCACGCAGGCGGGACCGACAAATTTCTTCGGCGGGATGCGGTCCACGGTGTTGTCCGGAAGATCTTTTCCGGAAACCCAGTGAACTGGAGCATCAAAGTGCGTGCCAGTGTGCTCACCGGTCTCAAACGCATTCCAGTACCAGGCAGGACCACGCTCATCGTATCGCGACAGTTCCCAGATCTTGAACGCAGGCGTGTTGTTGAACTGAGGCGGCAGCGGAAGCAGTGGTGTTTGCGGACTCAGAGGCTGGGTCAGATCCACGACCCGCAGTCGGCCATCGCTTAGATCTTCGAGCAGTTTAGCCAGAACACTAGACATTGGTGCACCTCAGAACCATTGATCGACGTCCAAACGACGCTGCTCAATCTTCAGCCGTTCTTGAGCGACTGAATATGCCGGCGGAATTGAAACCGATTCTCCAGCAATGACAGGTCGGTGGCATACCCTGCTGGACCAGTCGCTTCGACCTTGGCAATGATGGTTGTCAGCTCGCTGCCGTGCATCGCCTCAGTTACGGCGGCTTTAAAATTCTTCACGCTACGGACTGTGGTCACGCGCGGAATGCCGGATGCACGGGCGATCCCTTCCAGGTCCGTACCTGTGCTGGTCGCCGTCGGGAAACCGCCGACCGACAACAGGCTTTCGTTGTCGAAGACGACGTGGACCAGGTTCTTGGGGCGGTAGCGCGCCATCGTGCTAAGACCGCCAAGATTCATCAGTAGTGAGCCGTCGCCATCGAATACGATCACTCTTTGTTCCGGCAGGCACAGGGCCAGGCCCAATCCAGTCGAAGAGGCTAGTCCCATGGCATGTTGGAGGTAGAAGAAATTGGGCCGGTGGCCCAGGGAGTGCAGCTCAGCCGCGACTGCTCCCATGATAGTGACGACAAGGCAGTTGTCGAGCTCTGAATAAATTGACCGGAGGCATTCAAGGCGCAGCATCACTCCTCCCACATCAGGTCGCGCGTCAAGAGAAGCGCAACCGGCTGCAAACTGCTCTCGGCGAGCGTTTGCGCCCACCGGATCCGCTTCTTGACAGTATCCACTGCATCCAGAAAAGAATACGGGATGCCCAACGCCCGCAAAAGCGGTTCAGTCACGTTTCCACCTTGTGTTTGCCACGGGTCGCGTTCCCCAAACGAGCCGCGGTAGGTGATGAGCATCAAGAGAGGAATCTTGTACAGATGTGCGAACGAGACGATCGCGTTAATGGATGCAAGGAAGCCGTGGTTCTGCATTAGCATGGCCGACTTGACTCCGGCGAAGTGCGCCCCGGCGGAGACGCCGACGCCTTCTTCCTCCTTCGCCAGTCGCACCAGGATAATGTCAGGATTGTCGTCCGCCATGCGGATGAGATGCACCAACCAGGTTTCCGGCAGAGCTGAGACCAGGCGGATGTCGCATTCGCTTAAAGCGTCGAAGATCAGCTTGGAGTTGGTCAGCGAGACTGGCATATTCTGGCTTTTGAAATCTGTATCGTGCCGCGCCGCGATACTCACGGCTGCGGACACGACAGTCGAGTCTTCTATCTCTGCAATCGAAGCGAAGATATTCTATCCTCAAAAGACGTCAATGTGCGCTCTTGACGAGCGGTGCAGTGGGGTATAGGTTGGGCGCTGTTCGTTCCGCTAGACTTCAGAGTTGACCTTCACAGGTATTCCAGGAGAAGAGCTTGCAAGCTGAATCCCAAGGGATTATCAATCACGAAGGCGCGTCCGGATCAGATAACCACTTTCCCGTTGAAACCGCTCGCGCGGCGTTTCCCGCACTAACTCGCCCTCCGGGATTCGTCTTTTTCGACAACGCAGCGGGCGCGCAGGTTCCACAGATCGCGCTGGACGCGGTGAACCATCATCTGCTTGAGTGCAATGTGCAGCGAGGGGGACGCTACGCGAAAAGCCGCGAAGTGGACGCGACGATTGTGCGTGCTCGAGAGAGTGTCGCTGATCTTGTGAACGCCCGCGATGCGAGCGAAATCGCGTTTGGCATGAATGCCACTTCCTTTATTCGGTTGGTGAGTTTGGCGATCGGACAAACGCTCGGAAGCCGAAACGAGATTGTCGTAACCGACATGGACCACGAAGCCAACGTCGCCACCTGGCTGGCGCTGGAACGGAACGGAGCAAGAATCGTTTGGTGGAAGATGCGGGATGATGGGAACCTGCACGTTGATGACCTTGTCGCTCTGGTATCTTCGACAACACGCCTGGTGGCGTGCACACTTGCTTCGAATGCTATCGGCTCGATTGTAGATGTTGCGGCCACGGCACGGGTCGCGCACACGGCTGGGGCGGAGATCTTTCTCGATGCCGTGCACTACGGCCCTCACGGATTGATCGATGTGCAAGCCTTTGATTGCGATTACCTAGTGTGCTCAGGTTACAAGATTTTTGCTCCCCACATGGGATTTCTGTGGGGACGACGAGAGTTACTTCAAAAGCTCCCGACTTTCCGGGAGGACTTCATTCCCGATGAGCCGCCCGGAAAAATTGAAGCGGGCACATTCGTCTATGAAAATGTGGCTGGCATGGATGCTGCGGTGCGCTACCTGGAAACGCTGGGGAGGAGCCTGAGGGGAAACCACGGTACAGAAGAATCGGAATCGAGGCGGCCATCTTTGCAACGCGCGCTCCAGGCCATTCGTAGCTACGAAGGGTCACTTGCGCACCAGATGCTGCGGGTCTTGAGCGATTGCGGAGCTGTTGTGTATGGAGTGGCGGACGAAAAGCGAATCCGCGAACGAGTGCCGACGTTCTGCTTCAATTTGCCGAATATTTCTCCGGCAAAAATCACCGAAGAACTTGCGAAACAGAATATCGGCGTGCGTGATGGTCACATGTATTCGCCGCGGCTGATGAAGCGATTAGGGCTCGCCCAAGAGAGTGGCGCGGTCCGAGCGTCGTTAGTGCACTACAATACGACCGAAGAGGTGCGCAGATTCGGGAGCGCGCTGGCTGCGATTGCGAGTGACTGATTCAATGCACGATCCACGGCAAGACTCATGTTGACTGACAAGAAAATCCAGGAGATTCGTTCCCGCTTCAGCATCTTCGAGCGAAAGATCTATCTAAACAGTTGCTCGCAGGGAGCGCTCTCGAATGCTGTGCAGAGCGGTCTGGAGGATTATACCGCGAGTTGGCACAGGGAAGGCTCGCCCTGGGAGACGTGGATGGACCGGTATGAGGAGGCGCGAACTGCCTTTGCGCGATTCATCAACGCCAGCCCGGATGAGGTTGCTATCGTGACCAGTGCCTCGGCGGGCATCAATAGCGTCGCAAGCGCTCTGAATTTCAGGGAGCGCAAGAAAGTGGTAATGGGCGAGTTCGAGTTTCCTACCATGGGTCACATCTGGCTCGCCCAACGTGCCCGCGGTGCTGATGTGCGATTTGTGAGTGCAGAAGGCGACCGCATTCCGGCTGCCAATTACGAAAAGATGGTGGACCGCAATACTCTGATCGTGCCTGTCACGCACGTCTGCTTCAAGAACGGATTTCGTTCCGAGGTAAGCGCCATCACGCGAATCGCCCACCGCTGCGGCGCTCTTGTAATGCTGGACGATTACCAGGACTGCGGAACTCGCCCGGTCGACGTGAAGGCTCTCGACCTGGACTTCTTTGTTGCCGGAACTCTCAAATACCTGCTCGGCCCTCCAGGCCTCGCTTTCATGTACGTGCGCAAAGAACTCATTTCATCGCTAGTTCCCACGGTTACAGGATGGTTTGCGCAAGTCAATCCGTTCGCCTTCGATCCTCAACATATTGATCTGTCTCCCACCGCGCGACGTTTCGAATCAGGTTCCCCTTCTGTGCCAAACGTTTATGCGGCAGTGCCCGGATTTGAAATGCTGCGGGAAATCGGTCTGGAGAATGTAGCTGGCCACATTAAGAGACTCACGCAATCGATGTTGAGCTGCGCCTGCGATCTCGGCATTCGAGCTAAAACGCCCGCCGATAGCGCAGGGCCACTGGTCGTATTACAGTGCAGGGACTCAACTTTGTTGGTTCAAAAGCTCGCTGAAAGCGATATCGTCGCATCCAACCGTCACGACGGCTTGCGGATCTCGTTCCACGTGTACAACACCATGGATGATGTGCAGGCCGTCGCGGCGGTTCTCAAGAAGAATATCGATCTGATGGTCCTTGATCCTGCCCGTGTCGGCAGTTATGACTGATCAACCACGTTCAGCGGTTGAGGCCCCGCTTGCAGCGGAGAAGGCTGTGACGCCGGAACTGGAAGGTCTCCACCGCCGCCTGGGCCAAAGGCAGCTCACCATGATGGCCATTGGCGGCGCCATCGGTGTCGGTTTGTTTCTGGGGAGCAGTGTAACCATTCGCCTCGCTGGGCCTGCAGTCATTCTTTCCTATCTTCTGGGAGCGGGTATCGCTCTGGTTATGTCCTATGCGCTGGCGGAGATGGCTGTTGTACATCCCGTTGCCGGCGCATTCGGAGTTTACGCCGAGAAATACCTCAATCCCTGGGCAGGTTTTTCGGTTCGAGCTACTTACGGTGTCGCGCAGATCATCGCCATCGGTGCGGAAGTCACGGCCGCCGGTATCTATATTTCTTTTTGGTTGCCGAATGTTCCGCAATGGATTTGGGTGGTGTTGGTTTCCGCTGCTCTCGTTGCGCTCAACTCCATGCAGGTCAACCGACTGGGCGAGTTTGAGTATTGGTTCGCAATGATCAAAGTGGCGGCCATCGTCGCTTTTATCATCGTAGGGCTATCGTTAATTGTTGGCGTCGGTTCCCGGACCGCGATTGGCTTGTCGAATTTGACTGGACACGGAGGATTTTTCCCGACAGGCTGGAAAGGAGTGTGGCTTTCGCTCACAATAACTGTCACCAGTTACATGGGTGTGGAAATTATTGCCGTCACCGCAGGAGAAGCCGAGCATCCGGAAGTGACCATACCGCACGCCATGCGGAACATTGTCTGGCGGCTTATCTTGTTCTATGTGCTGGCGATTGCGATTATGGTGACCATGGTGCCCTGGAACCAGACCGGCAGTACGTCCACGCTTTCTGGCAGTCCGTTTGTGACGGCATTTGCTGCGGCACATATACCCTTCGCCGCTGCGATCATGAACTTTGTGGTGCTCACGGCAGCGCTATCGAGCGTGAACACGAACCTTTACCTTTCCACTCGAATGCTTTTCTCCCTCGGCAGGGGAGCCTACGCCCCCGAGTGGATGGGGAAGGTGAGCCGCAACGGTGTGCCGCATCGGGCGCTGCTGGCTTCAACCGCGGGGATCATCGCAGCCATCCTGCTGGCGATCTTTGCCCCTAAGAATGCTTTCCTGATGCTTTATGGGACCGCAGTCGCCGGGATGCTTTTCGTGTGGCTGGTGATTCTCAACACGCACCTCCGTTTCCGTCAAGCGATCACGCGCGAACGGCTATTGAGTTTGCCCATGCGTCTGTGGGCCCACCCATTTTTCACCGTGGCTGGTATTCTGTTACTTCTAGCGATATCGATTACAACCTTCTTTGTCGAGGGATTGCAATGGTCGGTTCCAGCATTTTCTGTTTTTTTAGGTTGTATCTCGCTCTTGTACCTGCGAGGCAGGCGGCGCAAAGCTCTCTAAGCGGAGCGTCCTGTTGCTAACGTAGAAAATATTCTACAAGGAGAGCGACGAAATGGTCGAAGCCAGCGAAGAGGTTTACTCTTCGCTTCACTGGCGCTTCAAAGGCGATTTACTGCGCCCTGGCGAAAGCGGCTACGAAGACGCGCGCGCCATTTGGAATGGGATGGTCGCTCGCGTGCCAGGCCTTATCGCTCGCTGCGCAGATGTAAGCGATGTGCAAAATGCTGTCCGCGCCGCCTCTGAGGCCGGAATTCTTACTGCCGTCCGTTGTGGTGGGCATAGCCTTGCGGGTTTTAGCACGTGCGATGGCGGCATGGTGATCGACCTGTCGAGAATGCGCCAGGTCACGGTTGATCCCGAAGCACGACGCGCGAAGATTGCCGGCGGTTGTCTGCTGGGTTCAATCGATACTGCAACTCAAAAGGCAGGACTGGTCTTTCCATCGGGCGTCGTGTCTCATACCGGAGCTTCTGGACTGATCCTGGGCGGAGGAACCGGCTGGCTTACCAGGCGATTCGGATTGTCGTGCGACAACGTCGAGGAATTTGCTCTCGTGACAGCAAATGGCTCCATCGTACGAGCCAACTCGAAGGAGAACGCGGATTTATTTTGGGCCTTGCGTGGTGGCGGCGGCAACTTTGGAGTGGTGACAGAATTCGAGTTGAAACTGCATCCACTCACCTACGTGTCCATTGCTGAAGGCTTATCTCCCGAGGCCAACATCCGCCCTCTCCTGGGACGCTGGAGAGACTTCATGGCCGAAGCGCCGCTCGATTTGAAGTGGAACATTGATCTACGCCTCGCCCCGCATTCAAAGAAAGTGCCGATCGAACTCCGCGGACGGCCAGTGGCCAGCAATTCTTTGATTTGGACTGGTGACCCCGAAACCGGGCGTCCATACTTTGAGCGCGCCCTTGCCATGTGCAATCCGGATTCTGTGAGCAGCAGGATCATGTCGTTCATCGACTTACAAACCATGGCGGATTCCGATTTCCCCCATGGTCGGCGCTATTACACGAAGTCGGGTTATTTCAATTATCTCGAAGACAGCACTATCGATAGTATGGTGGGGGCAGTCGCCAGTATTCCTTCATCGGAAGCGCAGATTGAACTCGCCTATCTAGGCGGCGCCGCGGCGCGAGTCGGCCCGAACGAAACTGCATTTGGCGACCGCAGCGCTCCTTTCATCATGAACTTGCTGGCGAGCTGGTCGGAGGCATCCGCCGACGCTGGCAACATCTCCTGGATACGTGGACTCTTCAAGAAACTTCGACCGGCTATGAAGCCGGGTGTTTACGTAAATTTCATGAGTGGTGACGAGCAGGACCGCGTGCCGGAGGCCTACCACGAACGATGGGACCGTATGGTCGCGGTTAAGACACACTATGATCCCAATAACTTCTTTCGACTGAATCAGAATGTTCTGCCGCGGGGAACGGAAGGGAGTGATGCCAACTGATCTTCACTCCTAAGCAAAATTCGGCCCTGATGCCACCGTAACCGCCGCCTGTCGCAGCGGCTCAGCGATCGCCTCCGTCACCTTCTCGAATCCCTCGAAATCGAGCGACTGCGGTCCGTCAGAGAGCGCCCGCTCCAGGCAGGGATGCACTTCGATGATCAAACCGTCTGCTCCCACTGCGACGGCCGCCCGCGAGACTGCGGCAATCAGACTCCCTACCCGTCCGGTGGGACGGGTAGGCGATTACTGGCAGGTGAGAGAGATCGCGGGCCAGCGCTACCGCCGCCAGATCGAACGTGTTGCGCATTTCTGTTTCGAAGGTCTTGACGCCGCGTTCGCAAAGCACAACCTGACCATTTCCCCCCGAAAGCAAATACTCCGCGGCCAGCAGCCACTCCTTCACCGTCGCCGACGGACCGCGCTTTCGTAGCACCGGCAGCTTCACGGTAGCCAGTCGCCGCAATAGTGCGAAGTTCTGCATATTGCGCGCACCCACCTGCAGCATGTCGACATGCTCACAGATGATCTCCACATCTTCCGTGCTCATCACTTCCGTTACCACCGGCAAGCCGGATTGCTCCACGGGTGACGTGGGGCTGGTAGCCCGCCTCGTGAATGCGCTCGATTACATGAGCAATTTCCTCTTCGGTCGCTTTCTCGGACATGTTGACGATCATCGGTTTTCTCCAAAAAAAGGGCTCTCTCCAAGAAAGGGTCTCTCCAAAAAAGCAAAAGCCGCGATCTTTGCAGTCGCGGCCTTTGGCTGACTCTTGCTTGAATCTAGGCGATCATGGCTGAGTCGATCTCCCCGCAAGCCCCGCCGCAGCTGCTACGCCGGTAAACCAGCGGTAGTGAAACGGCCCAGTAAACGAGATAAATCGCATCATGGAAAGCAATCCCATCGGACTAATTCTGAACTGCGGAAGCCTTGCTTGTCGATCCCCAATTACTGGATCGAACTGGCCACTGCGGAGAAAGCGTTATTTGCGTTAGAGCCGATCAGGCGCACTGTGCCTACCACCAGGACAAGGATTACAGCCAGCATTACTGCATATTCGGCAATATCTTGCCCCGCATCTTCGGACCATATCCTGCGGATAAACTCCGACATGTTCTCCCTCCATTCCATACTTCGATTCCCCACAAGAGGGAAGAATCGCTAATTGACGCACCCATAATGCTCCACGGTGGGACGCTTGTCAAATGCGGAAATCTTCTAAATCAATCGTCGGAGATGCCTGCAAATACGCCTGCCCACCGGGCATAGAGAAAAGTGCAGGCTTGACCGCGCTGCTTAAGCCTTCGCCTTTAACAGGGGCGGTCGGGAGTAGTTTAATCTGCCATGCAGTTACTTGATTCCCCGCTTCGCTTGGAATTCATCGACGGCCTTTCCTTCCGAGAACTTCCTCACGAGAACCGAGAACTGCCTTGCTACAATCTTCTCGTGCCTGTGCTCCACAACCTTCGCGTGACCCTCGAAATGATCAAGTGGGAGCACTCCGTCTTCGCTCTCCCCTTTGCTTTTTGTGGAGCCATGCTAGCAGCCTCGGGTCTTCCCACCGCTCATCAGATTCTCTGGATCGTAGTCGCCATGCTAGCCGCCCGCTCTGCGGCGATGGCCTTCAATCGGCTCGCCGACGCAGCCATCGACGCCGCCAATCCCCGCACTCGCACCCGCGCACTCCCATCCGGCCATCTTTCGCCCGCTTTTGTCACCACCTTCGTCATCGTTTCCTGCGCCCTTTTCATTCTCGCCGCGGCACAATTGAATCGCCTCACCCTCTGGCTGTCCCCGGTTGCTCTTGCCGTCCTGCTCCTGTATTCCTACACCAAGCGCTTCACCCGCTGGTCTCACCTCGTGCTCGGATTCGCTCTCGGCATAGCCCCCGCCGCCGCCTGGATCGCCGTTCGCGGTTCCCTCGATGCTCGCATCCTCATTCTCACCGCCGCCGTTACCTTCTGGGTCGCCGGCTTCGATATCCTTTATGCCTGCCAGGATTTCCAGTTCGACTGTGATGCCGGACTCCACTCCATCCCCCGCCACGTAGGTATCCCACGCGCCCTCTGGATCGCCCGCATCTTTCACCTGATCATGCTGCTCCTGCTGATTGCCCTCCTTCCTGTTTTCGGTCTGGGCAAGCTGGCCATCGCCGGCGTCATCGCAGTAATGCTACTTCTGCTCTACGAACATTCTCTGGTCAAGCCTGATAATCTCTCCCGCCTAAACGCAGCCTTCTTCACCATGAACGGCGTAATCTCCGTAGTCTTCGCCCTCTTCGTAGCGGGAGACCTACTGCTTCGAAAGTAGAAGTGGAGGCCAGAAAGAATTATGTGGGGACAGTCGGCTCGGCCATCCACCGAGCGCTGGTGAAGAAATTGGTGGGCCCAGTCCAAAAAATAAACCGGCGGGCCCACCCCCTGCGGCGGGAACGCCGGTTTCCCCATTCCCTCGCGGTAACGGAGGGCGTGAAGATTTCCGACTTAAGTCGGATCTGGCCCTCATCATGTCCCAAAGGAAATCCGCAGTTGTCAGACCGTTGTCAAAGATTTGTAAAAAGCTTAGGTACGGGGAGTAAACGGTCGGAGAAGTTGAATGAAGATCCATCAGAAACTGGTTGGTCCGCGTGAAAGTACTTGCGGTATGCCGCGATCCAGTCTGTCGAAATGTCGCGCTGGGCGGTTGCCAGATCAAGATCGCCGCGGCACACCATTCTATGCAAACGATCTTCCAGTTGATCCTTTACATGAGCATTCCAAACCGTGTCTTGGTAAGGTTCAGGCCAAAGGTTACGAATATCGGTGGCTCCCCCGAGCTCCGGGGTAATTAAGTAGTCTACCTCGTATGCATCCGGCTCGGGCGGCGTGACTCCATACTCTTCAAACACCTTGCGCTTGAGCGAGGCTGGAACCACGGGAACCGTCTTCGCTGCTACCCCGCACACCTCACGTTCCGTTACCGGAACAGTTGCTCCTGGAGTCAACCGCAGATTCGGTTCTTCCCAATGCTCAAGAGATGCCGACATGATCTGCGCCCGCTCCGCCGGCCCGTGCACCAGTACTGCCAACAGCAAAAACACGGCGATCCCAACCCCAGCGAAAACTGCCGCCTGACGGCGCTCGATCACAGCCACCCAGGCAGCGCGCAACCACCGTTGTTCACGTTCATGGACCGCTAATTCCGCCAGCCGCGCTTTAAGCTGCGCACGGCGACCCGCTGCACCCGACAACTCTGCCTTCCAGGTTTCCCGATGAGCCTCGCTGAATTCAGCCAGCGCACTTTCCAGCTCTTTCAGCCGGGCACAGCACTGGGGGCAGGATTCGAGATGAGCCTGAACCTGCGCACTCGAACTTGGGTCCGTCTCTCCGCCGGCTTGCAGCAATAGCTCTTCATCCGCCACATGAAGATGTTTTTCCCTCATGTACTAGCCTCCATCCGCCCGGCCTAGTCTCGCCAGCGAGCGCGCCAGCGATGCCGCCACTGAACCCAACGAAATCCCCAGCGCCGCCGCGATTTCACGATAGCGTAGCCCCTCAGCCCGCATGCAAAGACAGCTTTGGTCCTGCTCCGGCAGGGCGTGCACCACCGCCAGCAATCGCTGCTGTCTTTGCATCCTCCGTAATTGTTCCTCAGGATTAGGACTCCGATCCACAGATTGCGCCGGCAGAGTTTGGTCAAATTCTACGACCCGGCGGAGGCGTAACCGGTCTGCGGCGCGGTGTTTCAAAGCCAGATTGCGCGCTACGCGAAAAACCCAGCCGCGAAGATTCTGGCGCGGTTTTCCGCGCTCCAAGTGTTGAAATAGCAACAAGAACGATTCCTGGATGATTTCTTCTCCGTCGTGCACGGACAGTCCCAGAACCAGCAGATAACGCAGAAGACGCTCGCGCAACTCTTCAAATAGCTCCACGACTTCAACCTCGGAAGAGGAAGCGTCCCGCGAGCCCGCATCAGCCGGTCTCGAGACTGGCCATGAGAGAGCGGAGTCTGAAAAAAATGCCAAGCCGCGCACCTTTGCGTCAGGAATACTGCGGAAAAACCGAGCTTAACACATCCTGTTGCGACTATCGCCACCACGGCCGTCACCAGCGCGCAAAAAATAAAGTCTGAACAAATCGCATCTGAAAAGAATATTCGACGGTAATGCTACTTCCCTTCGGGAGGCGCAGGACGACAAAACAATTAAAGATGAAAGATGACTGAGTACCAACGTAACTTCTGCGAAGATGCTCCTTCGCCGCAGACTAGAACTTGAGGCTATGAGAAGCGCCAGACCGGCCCGAAGGCAGACACACAGAAGGGAAGCGTACTTTTTGCGTCCAACCGGGTGACAACCTCAAAGATGAAAAAGGCGCTGATAATCACTTTACTTCTGTGGGCTCTTCCCATGCTTGCGCAAAGCAACGCCGGAGAACTCCGCCTCAAAGTCACCGGTCCCGACGGCCTGCCGCTCAAGGCCTCCGTCGAACTGCTCAGCCAGGGCAACGAGTATCGCCATACCTTCACAACGGACGATCAGGGCGATCTGAATGCCAGGCGCTTGCCATACGGTATGTATCAGTTCCAGATCCAAGCACAAGGCTTTGCTCCGTTTTCAGATTCGGTTGAAATACGCTCGGCGCTTCCTCTGATGAAGCGCACAATCCAGATGCGACTGGATTCAATGTCCGAATCCGTGACGGTCAGTGCGTCGACCACATTGGTCGATCCGTATCGTGCGGGTTCGGTCAATGACATGGGTTTGGAAACGATCGAAAATCGATTGACCGCGCTGCCGGGGCGCTCCATGCAGGACTTGGTGAACTCAGAACCGGGCTGGCTCTACGAGGGTAATGCGGTTCTCCACCCGCGCGGATCGGAATATCAAACGCAATTTGTGGTAGACGGCATACCGCTCACCGACAATCGTTCGCCGAGCTTTGGCCCGGAAGTCGAAGCCGACGACGTTGACTCCCTGAAGATTTATACCGCTGGCGTTCCCGCGGAATTTGGCAGGAAAATGGGCGGAATCATTGAGATCAATACGCTCAAAAGTGCAGATCCGGGCTTTCACGGACAACTCACTCTGTTCGGCGGAACCTATGATACGGCTGGCATCAACACCCAGGACCAATACACATGGAAAGGGAATACGCTCGGCCTGAGCGCTTCCGGCAACATGACGGACCACTATCTCAACCCGGTGGTCCCTCAGAATTACACGAATAACGGCACCACCGGCAGTTTTTCGGTGAGCTATGAGCGAGACCTGACCCCGAAAGATCGCCTGACCATGATTGTGCGCCATGAACTAGCGCGCTACGCAATCCCCAACGAACTGGTGCAGCAAAACGGAGCCTATGTACCGAACTCGGACAACACCGTCGGCTGTCCACCCGGCGCGGCCGGACAGCCACCGGCCGACTGCGTGTTTGTCCCTGGAGGGCAGCTACAGAATGGCGATAACTTTGAAACCATTGGGAGCATCACCTACCAGCACATTTTTTCCTCCGATGCGATAGGCTCGCTGCGCGGAATGTCCCGCGATAACTCCAACGATTTTTATTCCAACCCGGCGTCGTGGCCCCTCATTGCAACCCAGCACAACGACTTCAAAGAGATTTATTTTAACGGCAGCGCATCTATTCATCATGGCAGGCAGGAATTTAAGGCGGGCGTCGAATCCGATGCGATCTTCCTGCACGAAAACTTCAACTACGTGATGCCCGATTGCGCCGACCCTTCGGACCCTCAATGCCCCATCAATATTGGGATTTTAAACGCCGGTGCGACAACCTTCGCTTTTACCGGCAGCCGTCCAGACCTCGAACAATCGGCTTATGTTCAGGATGCCATTCGGTTCGGCAACTGGACCGTGAACGCCGGGCTCCGGTGGGACCACTACCAATTAGAGGTCAATCAGAACGCGGTGAGTCCTCGTATCGCCATCTCGCGCTACTTCCCCTCCGTCGGCGTGAATCTTCACCTATCCTACGATCGCATCTTTCAGACGCCGTCTTTCGAAAACATTCTCCTGGCCAGTTCTCCGGCGGCGGAAGCAATCGACACTAGTGTTTCCGCACTGCTGCTGCCGGTCGAGCCTTCTCACGGGAACTATTATGAACTGGGAGCGACGAAAGCATTCCTCGGAAAACTGCGCCTGGACACGAATATGTTCCGTCGTGACGTGAACAACTACGCCGACGACTCTCAGGTGCTGAGCACCGGGATCAGCTTCCCCATCGCGTTTCGGAAAGCCATCCTCTACGGAGCAGAAGCCAAGCTCGAAGTTCTGCGCTGGGGACGATTCTCGGGCTTCGCCAGCTACTCCTACATCGTAGGCAACGTATGGAACCCGGTGACGGGCGGCCTGTTTCTTGGAGATGACGCCACAGGCGCGACGTCTGACCTAACCGGACATTTTCCCGACTCGCAGGATCAGCGGAATACCGTGCGCGCCCGCGTCCGCTATCAGGTTGCCCCACGCCTGTGGATCGCCGTGGGCGCCGATTACAACAGCGGACTTCCGTTTGAGGCTGACTTGAGCGCTCAGCAGTATGCCACGGAATACGGTCAGGTGGTAATTAATCACCTCAACTTTAATCTCGGCCGCATCAATCCTTACTTCACCCAGAATGCGTCGGTAGGGGTCGATCTTTACAAGCGGGAGAAACGCTCGGTGCGCTTGCAGGCCGACGGCCAGAACCTGAGCAACACGCTCGAAGTAATCGATTTCGGAGGACTGTTCTCCGGCAACGCACTCGGCCCGTCACGCCAATATACCCTTCGCCTGGTAACGACTTTCTAGGAGCCCGAGCACTGAGAGCCTTATGTGGGGACACCCGTCCTCGGCTGTCCACCGGGCGCAGGCCGGTTTGCGGAAGTATGCAAGAACGCCGACGCGAGCAGCGTTGTCTCAGGACACGCCTTCAGCGTGTCGTAATTGCCAGCCAAGAAGCGCGGCTTTTAGCCGCCGGTCATCTAAGCCCTCTTGAAATACTGAACCGCCCGTTCATGCTTCTCTGCCGCAGCGCGCGAGGAAAACGTTCCTAGATTCTTGCGCTTCCAGTCTTGACGTCTTTCTTACGGGAATAAAGACGATACTCGCCGGATTGTAGTTTGCGAATCATGCAGAAGAAGATGCTGTTCCTGGATTGCCGGTTGGCAAGGTACTCACAACTCGGTACTGGGTACTATCAAGCCTAACTGCCCGCAACCATCTCTTTGGGAGCACCACCGTCCACGTCGGCCTGATTGAATACGACGTTTGCTCCCATGTGTGCTGGCCGGGACGCCAGCATTTGCTCTTTGCGGTAAACCAGGGTGCTGGCGTTAAACGTAGCCAGCTCAAAACCATGTCCATGAGTAATCGCGTCGGTCGGACAAGCCTCCACGCAATACCCGCAAAAGATACATCGATTGTAATCGATGTTGTAGACCTTCGCGTAGCGCTCAGCGCCGCTTACGCGATGTTCAGCGGTGTTGTCGGCGGCTTCGATGTAGATGCAGTTCGAGGGGCAGTTGGCGGCGCAGAGGAAGCAGGCTACGCATTTCTCCAAACCATTTTCGTCGCGCTGCAGGACGTGAGCCCCGCGAAAGCGAGCCTCGAACCTCGCCCCCTTTAACGGACCTTTGCCGTCGGGATAATTTTCGACCGTCGTAGGCTGGAACATCTCCATGAAGGTGATGCTCATGCCCTTGGCGATGGCGGCGATATTCTTCAGAACCGGCATGCACTCTTAAGTATACCGAAAACAGTGGGATTCAGGAGTGCGCGGCGTACGTGAGATCAGAAAGCCCCATCCTGTCTCTCCAAAGAACGGCGAGACAGGATGGGAACCCCGAAACATTTGCGCGCGAAAGGCTAGGCCAAGCCCCAACGAAGTTCGGAACCATCACGGCGTGACTCAGGCTAGGCAGCTTTGCGTGGTCCTTTCCGGTCGCTCTTGCCCGCGTCGGACTTGGTTTGATCCGCGCTCACTTCACGGTTGAAGGAAAGATTTGGAGCGTCCGTCCCCTCCAAACTCTTCCGCTTTCTCCACCTATTGAGGAAAGGGAACATTGTGCCAATGGCGAGTACCAGAACGCCAAACGCAATCAAGAGCCACAAGGACCAACTGTTGGAAGGCGCAGCGGGTGTGGTGGCGGGTGTGGTGGCGACTGCAGCGGGAGTGCTGACAGGTTCCGGGGAAGAGCTGTCAGTCGCGATGGGCGTAACAGCAGTGGAAGCAGGTGCGCTGGCAGTTTCCGAGGGCGAGATGGCTGTCACGGACGGCGTGGCAGCAGAGCGAGTTTCTGATCGTCTGCGAGGACGTGCCGCAGGTGTGGGGACCGTCTCCGCAGGCGTGATGATAGTCGCGACGGGTGCAGTGTCGGCTGCAGCGGGTGTGACCGTAATCTCCGCAGGTGGAGTCGCGGCTATGGCGGGTGTGCTGGCGGTCTCTGCCGTCGTGGGGATAGTCGCCACGGGTGCAGTTGCGTCTGCGGCGGGTGCACTGGGAGTCTCCGCTGGCGTAGTTGTGACGGTCGCAGGGGCGGTCGCCGGGGGTGTGCTTGCAGTTTCCGCAGGTGTGGTCGCGGGCGCAGTCGATGCAGCGGCAGCCGGAGCGCAGTGTTCGGAGATCATGTTCAGTTCGGTGACGGAAAGGCTGTCGTCAGCAGGTGTGGAACTCGCCCCACTTCCTTTGTGTCCGATCAGGGTTACGTCATGGCTGAGATGTGGCTTAAGGTCAACGCTGCTGGCAGTGATCTTGAAAATGTGGCCAGTGTTGTCTTCCGCCACTGTGTAGTTGCCATCCGAGCCAGCCAGGCAACCCTTAACGGTGATTTGGTCTGTATTGGTGCTCGCTGCGGGAGTCTGTGCAAACCCCAGCGCGACCAGCAGAGCCGGTATTACGATCAACAAGAATGCTCTCTTCATGGAAATCCTCCGAAGATTCTCGCCTTGCGGCGGTCTGAAATTTCGCTTGGGATTTTGAATCTGCTTCCGATTCTGATGTCGAACCCTTGCGGCTTTCGGGGCTCCGGCGTGAGAACTTGGAGCATCCAGGTGAAACCACACGATCTTATTAGGTGAGAACTTAACTGTCTGTTCCAAACCGCTCACATTTAAGTCTAAAAGCGCGGCGCGTGGACGCAAATTCCCTTCGGCTTCGCTCCACGAATGCCGTCACCGGGATTTCATCCCGGTGAGGAATGACATCACTTACTTACCCGAAGGCAGAAGAGCCACAATGCATGGAGCGTGGGTGGGTGCGCTCGCGATAGACTGACTACTGGCAAACCGATTCCATGCGTGTGAACGTGCTCTTTTTCGGAGTGTTGAAAGATCTTGCGGGGAGGTCCAGCGAAGTAACGGAGCTGCCCGACGGGGCTGCGGTGCGCGACTTGCTGTCGCATTACTTTTCTGAGGTTCCGCCGATGAGGGAAGCGCTGGCGTCGATCGCTGTGTCGGTCAATCGGGAATACGCCGGACCGGAGACTAAGCTGAAACCTGACGACGAAGTGGCGCTACTGCCGCCGGTGAGTGGCGGGTCAGGAAAGGCGGTTTCGATCGTTCGCGACAAGATTGACACGTGTGGGGTGCTGGCGCGTATTAAGCGGGGCGAGGACGGTGCTGCGGTCGTGTTCGAGGGCGTGGTCCGCAACCAGACGCGGGGACGCAAAACGCTCTATCTCGATTACGAGGCGTATGAGGGGATGGCACTGACGCAAATGGAAGCTTTGGCCGGGCGGGCGCTGAAACAATTTCAGGTGCGTGAGGTTGCGCTGGTACACCGGCTGGGGCGGTTGGAGATTGGCGAAACCAGCGTGCTGGTTGTCGTGGCTTCAGCCCACCGCGCTGCCGCCTTCGACGCTTGCCGCTGGCTGATTGATACGCTCAAACGCACCGTCCCCATCTGGAAGAAGGAGTATTTCGAGGATGGCGCGGTGTGGGCGGATGGCGAGGCATTTCCGGAGGAAATTCTCCGCCTGCAAGGCAGCCCCGGACGCGAGGGCGCATCTAAGTGAGCGGCTGCGGCAGCGGTGGCACAGGTGAGTTGTATAGGTCCTTCGCGTCGCTCGGGATGACAGGTTTGTCTTGATAGCTCGTATACTTCATTTTACTGGATGAGAAAATCCTTCACTGTGATTCTGCTGTTGCTGGCCTGCGCCGCTCATGCGCAGCAGGCTCCGGCGCAGAAGCAAGCCGAATCGGAAACCACGCTCAAGGTCGACGTTAAGCTGGTCAACGTATATGTAACCGTGACCGATGCTCACAGTGCGCCGGTTGCCGGCCTCAAGAAGGAAAATTTCGTGGTCCGGGAAGATGGACACGAGCAGACGATCTCGGTGTTCGACAAGGAATCGGCGGTGCCCCTTTCGATTGCTCTGGCAGTTGACACCAGCCTGAGCACGCGTCACGATCTGCCGCTGGAGCAAGCTTCGGCCAAACGCTTTGCCCACGCCATCCTGCGGCCGGTGGATGCGTTGTCGGTGTATGGCTTTAGTGAAAGCGTGTCGCAAACCACCGCTTACACGCCAGATCTGAAGCGCATCGACGACGGCATTGATCACATCCGGCTGGGTGCGGCGACGGCGTTGTTTGACGCCGTCTATGTGGTATCGCGCTCGCTCGACCGCCGGCAGGGACGAAAGGTGATCGTTCTGATCACCGACGGAGGAGATACCGTCAGTCGAGTCGACTACAAAGAGGCAGCGCGGGCGGCCGAAGAGGCCGAAGCTCTGGTCTACAGCATTATCGTGGTGCCCATCGAGAACAGCGCGGGGCGAGAAACCGGGGGCGAGCATGCGCTCATCCAGCTGTCGGAAGACACCGGGGGGAAGTACTACTATGCGACTTCGATGTCGCAGCTAGACGATGCGTTTCGCCAGATCAGCGACGAACTCCGCACGCAGTACCTGTTGGCCTACTATCCGTCAAAGCGAACGTCGAACTCGCAGTTCCGGCGCATTCAGGTCGGAGTGACGGGACCGGCCGAGGCGGCGGCATACCACGTGCGGAATCGGGCTGGCTACTACACAGTGAAGTCGGATTTTTGAAATCAGTGGTCGATGGTTAGTGGCAATACGCCCGGTTCCTGATTGACAAGCATGGTGGATGGTTTGATATCGTTCGGACTGATCAGACATGGCTGAAGGATTGCTTTTCCATCCTAAGAATCAACTTGGGTTCGCGGGTACCTGCTCTTGAGCTTGTGTTGCTCGCGCCAAGGTGAGATTCGCAGTTTCTAGTCCCATCGAACGGCGATTGCCGATCCAGCATCCGAGTTTCTGAAACGGGAACTTTAAGAGAGGTTCAGTGAATAGTCCGAATGAAAGGTTTACGATCTTGAGCTGCAAATCCTCTCGCCGTGTGGTTGTACGATTCTCCCGATTCGCGGCGGTGTTCCTGCTGCTGGCTTCGTCTTTTGTGATGGCGCAGACCGTCGGAACGGGAAGCATTACAGGCATCGTCACCGATCCGCAAGGGAAGCCGCTGGCCGGGGCCAAGGTGGAGATCACGAATAACGCCAAGGCTGCCGTGATTCATGAAACAACTTCCTCGGCGGGATTGTACTCATCGGGACCGATTCAGCCGGGAGACTATGTGGTTGCGATCGAGGTCAAGGGCTTCAACCCGGCGCGCGTTTCCTTGGCGGTTCACGTCGGCAACACGACTCACGCAGATGTGATGATGCGATTAGGGACTGAGAAGCCGAAACTAGAAGCTCCGGCAAGCACGGTTGTCAATATCGAACAACCGAGCGTGCAGAGTGTGGTCGACGAGGACAGGATTGAGAAACTGCCGATAAGCGGGCGAAATTTTCTTGACCTGGCCCAGCTTGAGCCGGGGATTCAGATGCAGGACGGCAGTGTTTTCGGTGCCAGCAAGAATGGGCTCTCCTCAATTTCATTTCTGGCCCGGTACGGCCGCGAAGAGAGGATTGCGGTGGATGGAGTCGACGTCAGCGATGAGACGGTGGGCACGACCACGCAGAACATTCCCGCGAGCGCGATTCAGGAATTTCAGCTGGGCCAGTCGATGCTCGACCTTTCCACGGGACTGACCTCCTCAGGGGCAGTCAATGTTATTACCCGGTCTGGAAGCGAGCATATACATGGAGCGGTGTTTGGAGTGTTCCGGGGCGACCAGGGCGCGGCGAAGCTGACGTCTCCTTTGTCTTCTTTTCAGCGGGAACAGTTCGGCGCAAATGCTGGAGGAGCGATCGTCAAGGACAAAGTCTTCTGGTTCGCCGATGCCGAACGCACGCAGCAGAACCTCACGGCGGCAGAGCCGTTTAGCTATCCCTTTGATGGACTGAACACGATCCTCGCGCAGCCCTACCGCGAGTTTGACACGGACGAGCGTGTCGACTGGAACATGCGGGGCAGCACGCGAGCGTTTTACCGTTTCAATTACTTCCAGAATAGCGACCTTCGTCCCAATGGCACCGCCAGCTCTACGCAGCAATTCCGTAATACCAACAACACGGCGACGAACGCCGTTGGGGTCGACTTCAACACGGGCGTATACGCGCACAGTCTCCGCTTTGAATATCTCAAACTTCGCGATGCCGTGGCGGATGCTACGAGCACTCTCAGCGCAGCCGAGAATCCGATACCAGGGCTCGGCATTAATATCGGCGCGTCCACGGCGGGGAGTTGCGTTCTCAGCGGCGGCGGCAGCTATTGCGGTGGGCCGAACTGGCTGGCGCCGCAGCAAACCGATCAGTCGGACAAACTGGCGAGGTACGACGGCAGCAGAGTGATGGGCGAGCACATTATTCGGTACGGGATCGCCTTCAATCGCATCGACGCCGGCCGCTTAGCGTCCTTCTCCGCATTTCCGCAGGTGGGAACGACCTCACTGGTGGGATCGATATCGTCCGATCCAACCTCTTATCCAGCGGATTGGGTGAGCCTGGGGAATGGGATTGGATTCTCCACGGCGAAAGCATCGTTTGGCTTTCCTGGTGGAGGACTGGCGGACAACCGCCTGGAAATGTACGTTGGCGATGCGTGGAAGTACAGCACGAAATTGACTGTGACGTATGGTGTCCACTATGTGCACGACACCGGCCGCACGGATAGCGGTCTGGGTGCGCTGCCAGAGCTGAATCAGTGGCTGCCGGGATTAGGCGCCAAGGTGCGCAATCCGAACCTGAACTTGGCACCGCAATTCGGTTTTGCCTGGGACGCGGGGGGCAACGGCAAGACCGTCATCCGGGGCGGGGCGGGGCTGTTTTACGAGAACTCGATCTGGACTAGCACGTTACTGGATAACCCGGCACGTTCGACGAAGGGAATTTTCACCGATGCTCCGCAAGTTTGCTCTGGAGGAGTGGCAGCTCCATTCGCCTGGCCTACCAGCCTGACGGGAATGACTTCCATCGCCGGAAACGCGGCTACAGTTGTGACCACGCCGGCCGGCCTGCAGGCGCAACCCACCTTCTGCGGACAGACCATCTCGAACGTCGCACCTGAAATTCTCGCCCTCAGCGGCGCATATCAGGCCGCGGCCGCGACCGTGAACGGGAGTCAGCCGAACGGCAGCTTCGTAGGTACCGCACTGTCGGCGTTGAATCCCAGTTATGACCTCTTCTATCCGAACTACCGCACGCCACGTTCGTGGCAAATGAACTTCGGCGTCCAGAAGGAAATTCGTCCGGGAACCGTGCTCAGTGCGGATTACGTCCGCAACATCGGCGAGCACTACCTGATCGGCCAGGACGTCAACCACAGCGGAGCGGCGCGCAGCTTTAATCAAGCCAACGCTGTTGCCGCCCGCGACGCTGCCCAAACAGCTGCCGGCTGCGCCACTGGGTTTGGTCAAGCCACTTGCATGATCACGGCGTTGGGTCAAGCCGGGGCTCAGGCTGCCTATTCTACGGCCGGGCTGGATTCGAACCTGCAGGTGACGGGCGGCGGGCCTTGCTCCTACTGCGCGTTTCCGGGAACGAACGCCATTACCAGCAATAACGGAGCGTTGGGCGGAGTCGACGTGCTTTTTCCCGACGGCCGTTCGGTCTACAGCGGCGCGCTGGTGAAACTGGTGACGCGGCTCGATACGCCCGTGCGGTGGGTGAAGACTGCGAATCTCCAGGTTTCTTACGCGCTCTCCCGATTCGTCAGCCAGGCGCAGGACGAGGACTCTGTCAACCTGGCGACGGACAACGACAATCCGACCCGGTTTACCGGACCGGACGCCCTAGATCGTAAACATCAGATCTCGTTTGGCGGAACTTTCGATCTTCCGTTTTATACGAAGCTCAGCATGGTCGGACACTTCTACAGCCCGCTTCCGCAAAGCCTGCTACTTCCGGAGTTGACCAATGGGGGCGAGATCTACGCCAGCGACTGGTTGGGGGCGGGATTAGGTTCTGCCGGCGCTCCTGAGCCATTGCCGACAACGCAAATCGGTCAATTTTCGCACAGCACCAATATCTACAATCTGCCTGCTGTGCTCAGCACCTACAACCACACTTACGCTAACAACTTGACTCCTGCCGGCGCCTGCCTGGTTGCAAACAACGTGCCTGGCGGCAACCACTTCAAATGTCCGGGGCTAATATCCGGTCCCCAGGTTATGACCTCTGGCGACATGAGCGCTCTGGGCTGGGTTATGCCGACGGTGGGTTCGGTTGCTCCCTATGTGATCGGAATCCCGTGGTTAAAGTCGATGGATATGAGAGCGTCGTGGCCGATCAAGATCAAAGAACGTGTGACCATCGAGCCGAGCGTCAGCGCTTTCAATGTCTTCAACCTGGTCAATGCATTCCTGCCGGGAAACTTGCCTGGAGCTTCCTTGCTTCCCGGCCAGAACGGTCTGCTGGCGCCGAATGTATTGGGTGGGGTCAGTTCGATTTCGGGCTTTGCCCCGTTTCGTGCGGGTTTCCAATCGGGAACTTATGCGGTGGGTGCTCCGCGGGTTTTCGAGTTCGGACTGAGGATCAGTTTCTAGAGTCGAATCATTAACCACAAAGGACACGAAGTTACACGAAGGTCGGGGATCTCCGAGTTTCCTCAGTGAAACTTCGTGTCCTTCATGGTGAACAGGACTGCTCGCTTGCCGGGGCCTGAGGACAATTCAGGTCAAAATCTGCTGCGTGTACAATGTCGGGATGCCGTTCCGCACGCAGGGAAACTCCAACGCCGCCAAGCATGGCCGGACCCCGCCTCCCGAAGAGACCTTCGAAGAGGCCAGCTTCCTGAAGAGTCTAGGCGAGAAGCAGAAGCCGGTCAGCGTCAAGCTGATGGACGGCCAGATGGTCAGCGGCTGGATCGAGTACTACGACAAGCACATGGTTCGTTTGACGCGCGAAGGCGCTCCCAACCTGTTCATTTTCAAGCACGAGATCATGTACATTGCCGAAGACGGCGGGAAGCGGAAGTGACGCGGGCTTCGGGCTTCGGCTTTCGGGCTTCGGCAACTCCGACCTGTCCCGCGTTGTTTTCGATCTTCAAGCCCGATAACCGAAGCCAAAAGCCCGGTATCCAGACCTGTGCCTGACCCCAGCGACAGCTTTCTTCCTGCCATGTCGGTGATCGCTCGTGAAGCGGGCGCATTGCTGATGCAGTACTTCCACCAGCACTTGAAGATCGAATACAAAGGCGACGCCGACTTGGTGACGGCGGCTGACCGGGCTTCCGAAGTACTGATCCGCGACCGCATCCGCGAGCTGTGGCCCACGCACGATGTTCTCGGCGAAGAGCAGGGGCTCAGCGATCAGGGCAGCGATTATCGCTGGTATGTCGATCCGCTGGATGGCACGACGAACTTCGCTCACGGATATCCTGTGTTCTGCGTTTCGATGGGACTGGAACAAAAAGGCCACCGCATCGCTGCAGTGATTTACGATCCCACGCGCGACGAACTGTTTTCCGCGGAGCAGGGAAGAGGCGCACATCTCAATGGCGAGACGATCCATGTCTCGAAAACGGCTGTGCTGAAGGAAAGTCTGCTAGCGACGGGCTTTCCCAGCCAAAAGCGGCATAAGAATCCCAATATTTATTTTTATCACCAGATCACGCTGCACACTCACGGAGTGCGCCGCGCGGGATCAGCCGCGCTCGATTTATGCAACGTCGCCTGCGGCCGCTTCGATGGTTTTTGGGAATTCAATCTGAATCCCTGGGACACCGCTGCTGGAGTGCTGATCGTGGAGGAAGCAGGCGGCAAGGTGACACGCTTTGATGGGTCGCCATTCGAAATCAATAGCCGCGAGACTGTGGCTTCGAACGGGCTGCTGCACGACGCGCTGCTGCGGGAGTTCAAGGACATCTTTGCGGGGCGCGGGCTGGAGGCTTTACCTGATCCCCGGGCGTACGAGAAGTAAAAGCCTTTGCCGCAGATGGCACTGGAGAACCCAGGGTAAATCGATTCCTGGCCACATCAAATTATCTGCCGCGTTACAATTGATTCGTGGACTGCCGCTTCCCGGCCGTCCTTCAATCCTTATTCCTACAGGTTCAACGTGATCAATTCTCTTCTGGAACGCAAGATCGACAAACGGCCCGATAAAGTCCGGCTGCAAGGGCGCATTCTTTTCCTCACTGAAGACCCGGAACTGATCAAGCGCCAGCTCGCGGGCGAAGATCTGCCGTGGGATACGAAGAATCCGGCGAATAATCCCAAGCTGCGCGACGATATCTCGACCGATGAGATCACTCCGGCGCACTACTGCTTTTATTTCGATGAGACCCTGGGGGAGATTCCTTATCTTGGCTTGAAGTGCGGCAACGTGACCCCGATTGGGCGCGGCGAGGTGAAACGCGGCGGATTTGTGTGCGCGGTAAGCGGAAAACGGCGCGGGAAGGGATCGAGCCGTGAGCAGTCGCCTTACGCAGAAATGTGCGCGGGCATTCAAGTTGTGATCGCGGAGAACATCGAACGCATCTACAAACAGAATTGCCAGAATCTAGGCGTGCTGACTTCGACCGACTTTTCGCTCATCGACAGAATTCGGGCTGGGGAAGAAATAGCGCTCACCGAGTTTACTGCTGGAGAGGATGAGATTACGCGGCAGGTGATTGAGTACAGTGGGCTGTTTCCGTTTAACGTAGCGCGGATGCAGGGCAAAGTGTTCTTGCCGCCGGTCAAGACGGGCAATCATCCCATGACCGTAGCGGAAAAAATCTTCGCGCGGCACATGAAGAATGAGAGGGGCGACGTGGGCGTTGCGGCCGTAAAGCCGGGGAATACTGGCTTTGCCCAGGCCGATTTGCGTTTCAGCCACGAGTATGTCACGCCGATGGCGGCCATCTTTTTCGAGCGTTACGTCGGCAAGGACGCGAAAGTCAACGACGCTTCAAGCATTATCTTTTTCCGCGACCATCTTACGTTTCTCGATGAAGTCATCTCGGAAGAGAAGAAAAAGATGGGCCTGCTCGATCTGGCGACGCAACTCAAGATAAAGCAGCAGGAGTTTGCCGCCAAGCAGGGAATCAAGCTGCATGGTGAATTGAAAGACCGAAAGGGATCGGAGGGCATTTGTCACTCGATCGTGCTGGAAAGCTACGCGTTGCCGGGGCAGTTGAACATTGGCTCGGACTCGCATACGCCGCACGTGGGGGCGATTGGCTGCGTTGCGTTCGGCATCGGCACTACCGATGTCTTCAATAGCTGGATCACGAAGGATGTGCGCGTGAAGGTGCCGGAGTCGGTGAGGATCGTGATTCGCGGCAAGAGGCATGCGAATGCTACGGCGAAAGATTTCATCCTGAAGATTTTGAGCCTCGACTACGTGCGCAGCGGCAAGGCGCTGGCGAAAGTGATGGAGTATGCGGGTGAGGCCATCGAAGAACTCAGCGTGGACGAACGCGCCACAATGACCAACATGGCAGCTGAGATTGGCGGATTCACCGGCATTGTTGCGCCGGACAAGAAGGCAATCGATTTCCTGGTAGAGCGCCGCGGGATGGATCGCAAGAAGGCGGAAGGCATGATCGAGGGTCTGTACAGCGATCCGGATGCGCAATACGCGCACGTGATCGAACTCGATGCGGCGGAGATTACGCCCATGGTCGCGACCCCGGGTGATCCGGGGAATGGAAAGTATGTCCGTGATCTGAATACACCAGTGCCGGTCGAAATCGCGTATGGCGGCACCTGCACGGCGGGGAAGAACGAAGACATGGATATGTACGCTGCCGTGCTCGCCGACGCGCTCAAACAGGGCAAGCGTATCGCCGGCTCGGTGAAGTTTTACATCCAGTTCGGGTCGCAGGAAACGCGGGAGTACTGCTTGCGGAAGGGCTACCTGGAGGTATTTCAGAAAGCTGGAGCGATTGTGATTGAGCCGAGTTGTGGAGCCTGCATCAACGCGGGGCCTGGAGTCTCGACGCGCCCCGATCAGGTGGTGATCAGCGCGCAGAACCGCAACTTCCCAGGGCGCAGCGGTCCGGGGCAAATGTATCTGGCCTCGCCGTTGACGGTCGCCGCGAGCGCCGTGGCAGGGTATATCGTGGAATACGAGCCGAGTGAGGCATTAGTCGACGCGTAATGCTCCGCGTGAGAATGATCGGGCCACGGCTTGGATTTACCGGCCCTGTCCGATACAAGTCTCGTTGTGCGAAGGGGTTGCGGCCGGATCCCTCGATCCTTGCAAGTGGTTGAATTCAGGCAGAGTGGCTGAAATCAGCCACTGGCACTCCTGCAACTTTTTCCCGGAGTCCGAGTTCAAATACATAGGCGCTTCGGATAGAGACAAGATCCAGAAGACCTGCAGATTCGGTAGGTATGAGTTGGCTCGCGGATCTGGGACAAGGGGGAACACCATGCGGTACATGAAATATTTGGCTTTGGTTGCGGTTCTGATGCTGCCGCTGAGTTATTCGCAAGCGCAGGTTGCGGTTGGCGTGGGAGTGGATGCAGAGCCGGCATGCGCGTACGGCTACTACGGATATTACCCTTATGCCTGCGCGCCTTATGGCTACTACGGGCCTGACTGGTTTGCGGGTGGATTGTTTATCGGCGCTGGTCCGTGGTGGGGCTGGCACGGCGGTTGGGGCCGTGGCTGGGGTCGCGGCGGCTGGGGCGGACGTGGGTTCGTCGGCGGACGTGGATTTGTGGGTGGACGTGGATTTGTAGGCGGACGTGGGTTTGGAGGTGGACGTGGAGTTGTAGGCGGACGCGGATTTGCGCGTGGCTCTGCGGCTGGTGGGTTCCACGGTGGCGCCGTTCGCGGCGGTGGCGGATTCCACGGCGGCGGTGGTTTTCATGGCGGAGGCGGCTTCCACGGCGGCGGCGGGTTCCACGGTGGTGGCGGCGGACATGGTGGCGGCGGACATGGGGGCGGCGGACACCGGTAAGCCTGTGCGCAGCTTGATCTGACAAGGGTCGGATCGCAACGACGAAGCAACATACAACGGCCGGCAGCCAAGAGCTGCCGGCCGTTTCGTTTTTTTTGTCCGCGTATAAAGCCTGTACCACGCGCCGCATTCTTGCTAGAATGTGCGGTTCGCGGAGCCGCCGTTGTAGTAGTAAAATATTGGCATAGATTTCAGGAGACTGACACCCTTATGACCTACGTAATTGCCGAGCCTTGCATTAACACCAAAGACACTGCATGCGTGGATGCATGTCCGGTGGATTGCATTCATCCCAAGAAAGACGATCCCAAGCATGCGACGGAGCCGCTACTCTACATCGATCCGGTGGAGTGCATCGACTGCGGTGCTTGCGTGCCCGTGTGCCCCGTATCGGCCATCTTCGCGCTCGACGACCTGCCGGAGAAGTGGAACGAGTTCACCGCGAGAAACGCAGCGTATTTCGGCCGGTAGCAAGCTATTGGCTCTTAGCCGTTAGCTCGTAGATTGATTTTGGAGGCGTGCGTCCTTAACGGGCGCGCGCCTTTGTCTTTTGGCTGTTCCTGGTGGTTTTCACAGATATCCCTGCGCCGGTGTGCGATTATTCAGTTGGACACACATGGCACTGAGGGAGTCGGAAGCGATTGTGCTGCGCACCTATCCGCTGCGCGAGGCTGATTTGCTGGTCACGCTGTTCACGCGACTGGAAGGCAAAGTGCGCGGTGTAGCGCGGTCGGCGAAGAAGTCGAAGCGCCGATTTGGCGGAGCGCTGGAGCCAATGACTTATGTGCGGGCATTCTACGACATCCGCGAGCGGCAGGAACTAGCGCGCCTGGATGCTTGCGAAGTGCTGGAGTCTCCGCTGGCCAACGAAGTCAGCTATGCGCGGGCAGTGGCGCTGGCGCACCTGGCGGAGTTGCTGGACGAACTGCTGCCGGACCGCGAGGCCAATGACGCCATTTTCCGGCTGACGCTTTCTGTGCTGCATGTTTTGACCGGCGCCGATATCTGGATGCCGGTGACTTACTTCGATCTGTGGCTGACGCGGCTGGTGGGCTTTCTGCCGGAGTTGACCGAGTGCATTGTCTGCGGCCGCAGCTTAAACGGGAGTCGCGCTTATTTTCACGCGCTGGGGGATGGGCTGATGTGTCCCGAGGATAAGCGGCTGGCGTCTTCCGAGATTTCAAGCGAGTCGCGAGAGTTGGCAGGCCAGATGTTTCGCGCGCCGGTAGAGAGCTTTGTGGGGAGTCCCTGGCCGAAGGCGCGGGGAGTGGATCTGCGCAAGTTTGTTATCCAGGCTCTGCAGCGGCATATTGAGAAGAAGTTGGTGACGGCGGGGATGCTGGAGCGGGGCGAATTCTAGGTAGTGGGTCAGTATGATTTCCACAGGCATCGCTTTAGGATCGCGCCTGTGACATTATAGGGCGTGGACGTATTCAGTCAGCTTCGGGTTTCACAGTTGAGGCGGGAGATCGTATCGCTTCAGTATGACAATGAAGTCTACCTAGGTCAAAAGCATCACACCAACTCGCAAAGCAGAACGAACAAGTCGAGAAGGTTCCGTCTTCTAGCGATCCGAGAAGAATTGCGTACTATGACCGCACCTTCAAAGGGCAATCCGCGAACCTGAATATGACCATCGGCAAAGGCAAACGCTCCGCTCCGAAGCGCGATTTCATGCAAGTGGGCCGCGCCATCGTCGAGCAAGCCATCGGAGAACAGATGGATGGGAATCCATTACCAGTGCCAGATATGAACAAAGACCCTAAGGCCGTATCCCGTGGCCGAGTCGGCGGCCTCAAAGGTGGTCCGGCTCGCGCAGTGAAATTGACGCCTGTGCAACGGAAGAGAATTGCGGCTGTTGCCGCTAAGGCGCGGTGGGGAACTCCGGTTCAAAAGAAGGATTAGCGACCTGTATCGCTCAACATCTCTACAAGTCCTTGGCCACTTGTGATATTTCTCTCTAGTCCATCCATGAAGATGAAGGGCACTAGGAGCGGATCGAAAAATCGGTAGTGATACCCCCACGGTTGGCCATCTCGTTCAAGAACACCCGCCCTCTTCTCGGTACAGAATTCAGCCAAATGATTCGAGCATGTAGCGTTCGTTGCCAGCCTTCCCAAGATTTCCGTCAAGGGAGCCAAAACTTCGCTGTGCGGGTTCTATGAAAATGCGACAACCGCTCAGGTTGACAGACTGATCCAGCCATACATTGGAAAGTGGATGAGACTGTCGGGGGAAGTTGCCGATGCAGGGCATTCGGGGCCAAAGGGAGACTATTCCAGGGTCACCTTTCGCAATATTCCTGGCATAGCCTATGCCATCATGTTCTTCGATGCGAAGTGGTACGACCATATTTCCGTGTTGGGCAAAGGGTCTTCTGCTACTGTTCTCGGAAAGATCACTTCAGCGGATCAGGTTTCAATACGCTTGGACGATTGCGAACTTATCGACTAATCGCTTGGGCGATGCCTGTGGAAATCATACTGACCCACTACCGAATTCTAGCCCTGGCTGACGGCGCGCCGCCCCTTCCTTTACAATTGTTGATTAACCTCGGGTCCGAACAACTCTGTGAATCCATCCAAACCCAAATCGCTGACGTTTCAGGAACTCATTCTGCGCCTGCAGTCGTTTTGGGCGGAGCGCGGGTGCGTGCTTCAGCAGCCTTACGACGTTGAGGTGGGTGCTGGGACGATGGCGCCAGAGACGTTCCTCCGGGTGCTGGGGCCCAAGCCTTATAAGGTGGCGTATGTGCAGCCTTCGCGGCGTCCGGCGGACGGGCGGTATGGGGAGAATCCCAACCGGCTATTCAAGCACATGCAGTTGCAGGTGATCCTGAAGCCTCCGCCGGAGAATGTGCAGGAGTTGTACCTAGACTCGCTGGGCGCGATTGGAATCGACCTGCGGCAGCACGACATCAAGTTCGAGGAAGATAACTGGGAAGCTCCGACGTTGAGCGCGTGGGGCGTGGGCTGGCAGGTAATGCTCGATGGACTGGAGATCACACAGTTCACTTATTTTCAGCAGTGCGGCGGCGTGGATTTGTTTCCGATTTCGGTCGAGCTGACTTATGGACTGGAACGCATCGGCGCCTTTCTGCAGGACGTGGATTCGATTTACGACATCGTGTGGGCGCGTGATCCATCGATCGACGGAAAAACGACCGGGCACGAAGTTAAGTATGGCGATGTGCGGCTGGCGGATGAGCTGCAATTTTCCGTTTACAACTTCGAAGCCGCGGATGTGGAGAAGACATGGGAACATTTTCGCCTCTATGAAGCAGAATGCAACTCGCTGATTGCACAGCTGCGTGTTTCGAAAAAAAACCTGGTGCTGACGAGAACCGACGGCAAGGAGGCAGATGCGGAAGCGGGGAACTCACGTGAGATCGCACGTTTTCCGGTTCTCGCTGCCTACGATCTTTGCTTGAAGTGTTCGCATCTGTTTAACATTCTCGATGCGCGGGGCGCGATTTCGGTGACGGAGCGCGTGGGCGTGATCGCCCGTGTGCGGGCCCTGGCGGTCGGCATCGCGAAGGCTTGGGTGGATCAGCAGGAAAGCGAAGCCCTGACGGACAAATCAGACGAGCCTGAGCCTATTCGCGAGAAGAAGACGAAGAAGGAGAAGTTTTCGCCGGCGGGTTAGTTGTAGCGCCGCCCGGCGGCTGTCGTGCGGGCTTGGGACAGCCGGTAGGACGCCGGCCTACGAGTTCAGAGGATCATGCCAGACTTCCTGCTAGAGATCGGGTGCGAAGAGATTCCGGCGCGGATGATTGACGCTGCGTCGCAGGAGTTGCGCGAGCGCGTCAGTTCTCTGCTGGTCAGGGAACGGCTATCTGCTAGCGAGATCTCTCATTTCGATACGCCGCGGCGGTTGGCAATCATGGCTGCTGGCATCCCCTCGGCTCAGGTGGACGTCATCGAGCAGGTGACTGGGCCGTCAGTGACCGTTGCCTATAAAAATGGTCAGCCTACGCCCGCGGCGCATGCGTTTGCCAAGAAAGCTGGGGTCGACGTTTCGCAACTGGAGAAGATCGCAACTCCGAAGGGCGATTACCTGGCTGCGAAAGTCACCAAGAAAGGGCGAAGTGCGGCCGAGATTCTTGCGGAGACTCTGCCCAAGGAAATTTCGTCGATCTACTGGCCGAAGAATATGTACTGGCGCAAGGCGAACGAGCGCTTTGTGCGGCCGGTTCGATGGCTGGTGGCGATACTCGACGGGGAGACGATTCCGCTGGAGTTTGATCGAATCTGGGCGGGGAATACTTCGCGCGGCCACAGGATTCTGTCCCCTGGGGGAGTCGCGATCTCGCGAGCGGGGTCCGCTTATGTGGATGCTCTGCGCGCAGCCAAGGTTTTGGGCCGTGCAGAGCGTGAGTTGCAGATTCGAAAAGCTCTCGATGCCGCCACGCGCACGATTTCCGGGGCGCGGTGGCGGGAAGACAAGTCTCTGCTCGACACAGTGGTGAACCTCACGGAGTTCCCTTCCGCCATTCTCGGTGGGTTTGACCCGCAGTTTCTGGAGCTGCCGGAAGAAGTGCTGGTCACGGTGATGCGCGACCATCAAAAGTATTTTGCCGTGGAAGATGCGGGCGGCAAACTGCTGCCGCACTTTCTGGCGGTGCTGAATACAGACGGCGATCGCGAAGGATTGATTCGGCACGGCAATGAGCGAGTGCTGCGTGCCCGCTTCAGCGACGCGCGATTCTTCTGGGCGACGGACCAGAAGCGGTCTTTGCTGGAACGACTGGACCTGCTGCGGCATGTTACCTTCCAGAAAGATCTGGGCAGCTATTACGACAAGACGCGGCGAGTGCAGCGTTTGTGTAGTTGGCTGAGTGAGATCATCAAACACAGCGGGATGGCCGTGCGCGCCGGTGTGATTCACAAAGCGGCGTGCCTGGCGAAGGCCGACCTGACAACGGAACTGGTAAAGGAGTTCACCGAACTACAGGGCATTGTGGGCGGCCTGTATGCGCGGGCGCAGCAGCTTGATTCCAGCTTGCCTCAAGCTACGCGACTTGCCATCGCCGATGCGATTTACGATCACTATAAGCCAGAGTCCACCGAAGATGACGTGCCGCGGTCGATTGAGGGCGCAGTGCTTTCCATCGGCGACAAGGCGGACACGATTGCTGGCATGTTTGCCTTGGCGTTGGTACCAAGCGGATCGAAGGATCCGTTTGCGCTGCGGCGGCAGGCGAATGCGATTGTGAAAGTGATCGACAAATACAAACTGCCGCTCCGGCTGAAGGACATGATGCGGGATGCGCGCGCCGGGTACCAGGGATCGGAAGCCGAGAAGAAGTTCGTCGATGATGCCCTGTTCTCAGAATCAGTGCGTGTGTTCTTTCACGAACGTCTGGAATTTTATTTGAAGGATGTGCGCGGGTACGCGTATGACGTCGTCAAGGCGGTCTTGGCCGCAGACGCAGACGATGTCGTGGACGCCCTCGCGCGCGCCGAGGCCGTGAAACAAGTCTTGCACATGCCCGAGTTTCCGGCGATCGGTGCGGCGTGCAAGCGTATGCGGAATATCTTGAGGCAAGCGGAAGAGAAGGGAATCACGTCAGCAGCGACATTCGAGTACTTGCCAGATTCGGCTCCGGAAGAAAAAAACCTGGCGGCCTATATCGAGGTCAATGGGCCTCGGGTCGAAGCGCATCGGAAGAAAAAGGATTACGGCGATGCACTCATGCTGCTTTCGACCGCGCGAGAAAAGGTGGACGCGTTCTTCGACAAAGTGATGGTCATGGTCGAGGATGAGAAGGTGCGGGCCAATCGGTTGGCGCTGCTTCGAAACTTACTAAAGGAATTTTCGACAATCGCCGATTTTTCAGAAATCGTCACTGATGCAAAGGGATGACCCTCGCTTCTCGGCGACTCCTGTGCTGTTACTGCACTCTCTGCAGGCGGGCGATCAGTTTCTGCGCCAGGCTTTCCTCTGACTCGGACCAAAGCAATCGCGCGCTGGCGCCGCTATTCTTCTCCACGTTCACTGAGAACTCCACCAGCTTTGCTACGTTGTCGCGAATCTTGGCGCGAGTCTGATCGTTGAGGAAAGTCTCGGGCTGAAGAAAGTATGAATCGAGACCCAAGTCCACCTCGATGTGCCCCGTCTGCTGATAGGCGCCTTCGTCGAATTGTTCTCCCTGGATGATGAATTTCACGGCCGCGGGCTCGAGTACCCAGTTTGCGTTTGATTGATCCGGCGTCCACAGATCCCAATGCGCATCAAAGACGTAAGTATAATCGTCATGGACCTGTTCGGCGGCGATCAGTGTGGCCTGCCCGGGATCGATTCCAGAAGGAAATCGGCGCTCCAGCACGGTGGCCTCGTTCCAGGAAACAGGATGCAGAGCGAAGTAACTGATCCCCGGCCGTTGTGACGAAAACGGGAACTGTTGCAACACGGCAAAGGCGTGCGGCAACATCTCCGGACCAGAGAAATCAGGAAACCAAAGACTGAGATAAAGTGGATCGGACACAAGCGCCTCGAATCCTCGTGGGCCGTTTCAGGGTTCGGTCCCACACCATTCTAATTCGTCTTGGGATCGGGGAGACAGAGGGCCGTCCGGCTCTTTGACAGCCCCGCGCAGGGTTGTTGCGACCAATTGTTAACCAATCGCCCCCGCCTGACAGCAGTCCCCGTCGTCTAAGCCTGGGCTAGGACATCGCCCTTTCACAACCGGACAGGTAAACAACTGGTAGAAAATGGAAGGCAGTGGGCGGTTTACAGTACCCCGTCACGCTCGATCCTGCTATTATGCCGAGCCGAGGGGGAACCAATGGGAAACATATCTAAAGTTGTTAAGCAGTTGAGCAAGGAACGTACACGACTTACGGACGAATTGCACCGAGTAACAGCCGCGTTGACTGCCTTTGGGAAGGTCTACATGGGCGGAGGGCAAACAACTGCTCGCAAGAAACGAACGATTTCAGCCACAGGGCGTAGGAAGATCGCAGCAGCCCAACGTGCGAGATGGGCTAAGATTAGGGCGAAGAAAGCTGCCTAGCGCCTTTCGCGCACATCAGGGTGCATGAGAGACGCACCCATGCACCCAAGAGTATCTGTTTGTAAGCCGGGATATCCAGAATCAGTTGCGTCAACTTGGTGCCGCTGCCCATGTCGTCTCGCTCGGTCCGTCAGCTTGCGATCCCACAACACCCGGCGGTGGCAAAATACGTCGCTCCAACGGGGGCGCGTTGACCAACTGTTGAGAGATGTCGGTTTCAATCTTGATCGCTACTTGCGAGGCCGTGGTCTCGAGTGTGCTACTGAAGAACGCCGCCGCGTTCGTCGCCAGGGCGGGCGTTGGGAATGTGGTGGCGTTCCCCGCCACCGTTATCCGAGTGGTCGAGGCGCCTGCTGCGGCGGTGCCGGTATTGACCACGCGGAAGCTGATCGCCATCCGCCGCTGCCCGTCCGGACCAGGCAATGTAGACCAGACGGAGAAGTTGGTGATGGCCAGGTTCGGACCCTGAACCTGCGCCGAATTACACCCGCCTTGCCCATGCGCGATACTGTGAAACGATTTTTCATCGCCGTCGAGACAAGCGTTTATTCAGTCACAGCAAATGTTTACGATTCAGCGGTGTCGAATGAGAAGCGGGACGCACACAGCGGAGTGATGCGGCCAGTGGCGACCTGTACCTTAACCTGTACCTCAACCCGTGCCTCAACCCGCACCTCAACCCGTACTGGGCCTATGGATGGTAGAATTGCAACTGCTTGATTCCTCAGTGGTCCCCGTCGTCTAGCCTGGCCTAGGACATCGCCCTTTCACGGCGGTAACACGGGTTCAAATCCCGTCGGGGACGCCAACCTTATCAACCACTTGCGGAATTGCTGGTTTTGGCGCACTACGGGTTACGCTACGGTCTAGCTGCCGAATCACTCCATGATGTGCATTGCGCTTCTCCTCGGACATAGCTTCGTCGTAGACATTC